>JAEEGJ010007047.1_pt1 | contig 32856 bp, 19 predicted proteins | sample 8958761 | NCBI WGS metagenome assembly JAEEGJ01 (sample SAMN16246546, study PRJNA631951) | gut metagenome | biome: gut microbiome; feature: rumen; material: RS-attached | host: Bos | place: Iran: Karaj | collected 2018-10
TAGAATATATTCACACGAAGACCAATTGAGCCTTGATGAATTAATTTCTTGATATCATCACCGGCAACGTCTGACGGGATGAACCACAGAGAGTATTCATAGTACATTGAGAATGTACTGAACATTTTTACTTCGTTTATGTGTACACGAGGGAATTCAAGCTGACCCAATACGGCAGAAAGAATTTGTCCCTTACCACTGTTTGTCTTACTGAAGTAGTTGAACTGAGCACCTACCGCGATACTTGCAGACAGCCAGTCAAAGTCGTGACCAAAGAAGAAGCTGAACGGTATTGTAGAAATGTTGGCAAGCAGCTTACCACCAAAGATATTTCCACCATAACGGAGCTCTGTCATTTCGCGGTGAAGCAGGTTGCTTACTGCATCACGCTGTTCCTGTGTATACTGTCCGAATACAAACTGCAGCTTAACGTTGTCATCAAAGAAGGTAAGACCTGCACCTACTTCGAACAGAGAAGCACCCCAGAAGTGGAAGTCTACATAAAGTCCCTGGATGAATGAAGGAACCTCGTAAGAAGACTTGTCACCCTTACGCAGGGCAATAGTGACTTTTTCAAGTCCTACTTCATCTTTAGAAAGTCCCGAAGCTTCGAGCATCTGGTTATAGCGTCCGCCGTTTCCAGGAGCAATGAGTCTTACTGTTGGAGCAGTGTTATCAATCTGAACAATTGTACGTTCAATTGCAACCTCGCCGTTCTTCATTGTGGCACGGATAAGAAGGAAGTGATATCCTTCTGTCCAGTCTGCGTTTTCTACACGGTAGAGCCACTTTTCGTTTGTAGAAAGCTCTTCAAAAGTCTTACCGTTATCAAAGCTCAGTTCTACCTTAGCAACTGCCTTAGCAGCAACTGCATCCTTAAATTCTTTTGTTGCGTCCTTAGCTTTGGCAGCAATTACCTCTTCTGGATCGCGGCTGTAACCTGCGGTTCCCTTGAGGTATGGACGACGCATAGCAAAGTCACCATATACAAAGTTGTCGAGTGTAATCCATGGACCTATTGAACTGTAGGTAATTGTTTGGTCAATAGAAGAAACCTGTCTTCCATCATCCAGCAAAGCGTCTACACGGTAGGTATGAACACCGTCGGTCATATCTGTAACTACTGTACGGATAGGGTTACCGTCTTCGTCAAGATCACCTGTATTTACTTCCGAAGCAGGAGTAATTTCAAACTTAAAGAAGCCTGATTCAGAAAGTGTTGTTTCCTTAACAAACTTGTTGTCTACATAGAGGCGCAGAGAAGCAATGTTTTCTGTTACGTTAGACGTAGCCTGTCCGTAGATATTAAAGCGTCCGTTCTTGTGTTCTCCGTTAAGAGGATACAGGACGTCTACTACTGCAGGCGGCTTAGACTTATCAAGATGAATGTTACGGCTTACATTTGTACGGTTACCAGCCTTATCTTCTCCAGAAAGCTCTACGTTGTAGAAGCCGTTTGGAAGATCGGTAATGTCCATAATTTCACCAATAATATTGTTGATTGGAATCTCACGTTTGATAGATTCCGAAGTCTTTTCCATATTTCTGATTGTGATGTACAGATCAGATATTTCTACGTTATCAAATGCAGAACCAGAGAAGAAGAGCTGTCCTGTAGAAGTTGAATCATCAAGAGGCAGGTCAAGAGAAATATCCGGAGCCTCGTTATCGATGTTGATCAAGCTTGAGTACAAGCCCTTAATTCCGTAGTTATCTGTAATGCGCAGGAAGACTACCTGAGTTCCACCAGGGATAGCACGTGTATCTACCTTGTAAGACCATTCTTCTGTACCAACGGCATCGTTATAGCTGTTACCGTTATCCAGAGAAAGCTCTACCTTCATAATTCCGTTCTTATCGCTGGCAACACCCGAAATTGTAATTACTTCGCGTACTGATGTATCGATTGTAGGTTCTACTACAGCACCCTTTGGCTCTTCGAGAGAGATTCTAAAGGTGCGTTCTGTAACATTACCCTTTACACCGTTTACATCAACTGCATAAATAGAAATTACGTGTTCGTTATCTGTCATGGAAGCAAGTGGAACATCAATTGAGAAGCTTGTTCCAGGCTCTCCCATAGAAGTGTATTCGTTGTCATCAATCTTGTACCAGATTGTAGAAGGACCATCATCATCGTATACAACACCCGAAATTGTAAAGTCGCGGGTAATTACCTGAAGCTCATCCGGAACGTGGATTTCTGCAACAGGGAGGTCCGACTGGTTATCGATTGTAAAGTCCCAGCCCTCGATTGTTGTTGCGTTACCTGCATCATCCTTAAAGATAAACTGCATGATATCGTCAATCGGCTGGTCTGGAGTACCAACAATTGTATTTACAAGAGGGTCAATATAAATGTTGTTGCGTTTTTCTTCTCTACCCCCGCCTGCAACCATATAGTATTCTGTGCTGTTGAACCATCCGTTATCTTCTACCTTGAATACAACGAGGGTTTCACCGTTTACTATATCAATAGAAAGAGGTTCTATTACATTTACAACAGGAGGTGTAGTATCCTTAAAGGTTGCTGTACTTAAGAGTGCAACATGACCTGCGTTGTCATAAGCACGAACATCAAGACTAATAAGTCCGTCTTCGTAGCTTCTTAAGTCTACATTTTCGCTAAAGGTTACACCGAGTCCCTTTGCTTCGCCCTTGAGTGTAATTTCCTGCCAGGTTTCTCCACCGTCAAGGGAGTATTCTGCACGGCGTACGCCAAGAGCATCTGTGATGGTTCCCGAAATATTGAGGTTATCATCAAGCCACTGATGCAACTGTGGATTAAGAACAACAAGTTCCGGAGCTTCTGAGTCTGCAAGGAAGTTCATTGGCTGAATCTCGAAGCTGTCTCCAAAGCGGTCTGTTACCTTAAGAACTACATTCTTGTAAGTACCATCCTTTGTTGCATAAAGTGTAATGAATTTTCCTTCTGTATCTATTGCAAGTCCGTCCGGATTTCCTACAAGCTCTGCTTTAACAGGACCTGTAAGGTTTGCGTAGAATACATATTTTGAACCGTCAAGAAGTACCCAGTTTGAATCCTGTGTATCAAATACAGTTCCTACTCCTGCATAACCAAAAATACGTTCTTCGTCTTCTGTTACATTATCCGAAGTATCGCGGATTACAGTTACAGAGCCTGTGAGGGTCTGCTGGAGTGAACCTGCCTTAATTGTTACGTTTACTTTATTTACACGTGAAGGAAGATTATTAAGAGGAATATCTACTACCCATCTTGTACCTTCTGGTTTAGCAAGCTTTGCAGTACCAGTCTGTCTCTGGTCTCCGCCAGGAACTTCGTCTCCGGTAATTTCGTAGCTTACTGAGTTTACAGCTGCACCTGTGTCTATATAAAGTGTCATATACTTTGGCTCTTTTGAATTGCCGTATGGCAATACTACAGGCATACCGCTGTAATATTCCTCGCCGTCTACCTGTGCAAAGTAAGCAGCAAGAGTTGGAGCCTTTTGAGCTGTATATTTTGTTTTTCCGTCAATGTCTGTAATAAGAGCATTTGCACCTTCTTCCATTTCTGAACGAGGGAATACCTGGAAGTTGCGGTCCATTTCTCCCTGATAGGTTGCAACTGCATAAACATCAAAGCCGTCGAGCCAGGTAATAACTGCAGGCTTTGCAGCAGGAAGTTTTCCGTTGATTTCTTCTATTTCTGGCAGCGTGTTGATGGCAACAGCCTTTGCAGACTCATTTCCACCGGCACTTTCTGCAATAAATTCTATTACATACATTCCGTCGTTGAACGACCAGGTATCTACATCTACAGTCCAGTTTCCGTCAATTCCAACAGGAATAGACTGGAAGTTTGTATCTACTGCAAGAGGCGTTACCTTTGAAACTACACCGCTCTTATCAAGAAGGGTTTCGGCTCCGAGTATTCTGTACTTTAAGCCACCTACTCCGGTTTCGCATTTTACAGAACCGGTAATTGTTACTGTAGTCTGGCGTGCCAGAATTGCAGTTGTATCGTCATAATTATTGATATACAGATTTGGAAGCACGTTGTCATTCTTAAAGATAAGAGGACGTGATTCTGCAACCTTACCCTTGTCTGTTGTAACACGTACAATTACAGGCTCTGAACCACCGATTGCATTGCCAGGAATGAGCTTAATCTGATTTCCGTTGAGCTGGGCTGTTGCAAATGGAGTTTGAGGAACCAGTTCTACTTTAACGGCTTTTCCGCCAATGAGGTAACCGGTTGCAGGGAAATCCGGATTATTAATAATTGAACCGTCTTCGGCAACTGTGCTGTCATCAAATACTACAATAGGATCATCATTTTTAACTGTTGCAGTATTTGTTACATAGAACATAGCCTTGTATTCGGTTGTTCTTTCTATTGCGTCTGTTACCTGGACTGTTACAGGAACGAGGCCCTTTGCAAAGCCCGGAGTTACAGGAACAGAAACTGTATAAGAACTTACACTCTTAAGAGTAATATCCTGAGGTTCCTGACCTTCTACTTCTATATGAACTGCGTTGATTCCAAGAGAAGAGGTTGCTGTAACGCTAAAGGTTTTTCCTGATTCCGGATGGATTTCCATTCCGTTTACAAAGTCTTCTGATTCTTTTCCGGCGGTTACTACTGCCTTGTCAAATACAGGAGCAGCACCTCTTGAAACAATCTGAACAGTTACAGGATTTCCTTCGACATCGTTTTCGTCAATACCGGTAATTGTAATCTTGTGATTTCCGGCAGAAAGATCTATAGCCTTGCAAAGTTCATAATAGTAAGAACCCTTGGTATCCTGAATTACAGGCTCATTATTATCAAGCTGAATCTTTACAGACTTTACGCTGTCATCATCTGTTACAAAACCGCGTACAAATACAGGAGTATTGTCACCTGCATAAATAGCACCTGCAACAGGCTCTGCAATTGAAGCAACAGGTTTATCTTCTTCCTGATTAAGTGCAATATTCTTTGTTACTTCTACAACGTTCTTTGCACGGTCAATTGCTTTTACAGTGAATTTTCTTGATTTATCTTTAAGACCAATTGTATCTACAGTAAGTGCCCAGTATGGGTTACCAGGAATGAGTTCAAATACACCACTCTGATCTCCAAAGGTCCAGGAAAGGTCTGTTACACCTACATCATCCTTTGCAAAACCGGCGATTGTAAATTTACCGTTTACAGGCTCATCACCCGGGTAAACAATCTGAACATCTGGCTTAGTATTATCTATATAATAGAGGAAAGCGTATGCACCTTCACTTGTGGCGTTATCAATAGCCTTGAACCACAAAACCGAAGGACCATCAGAGAATTTACGTGTATCAATAGAAAGAGAGAATTCTACTGTATCAAACTGCTTTGTCTTAGAAAGCTTTACAGGAATCCAGAACTTTCCGCTGTCTACAGAATAATAAAGTTCTTTAATACCGTTACCATCAACTACAGTTCCCTTAAAGTTTACGTTACCGGAAACAAGCTGACCCATTCCAACATTTTCTACAGCAGTAAGTGGCTGTTTACGGTCGAGCTGCCAGGTTAAAACTACAGGTTTACTTACAACAGGCTCTTCGTTTATATCATAACCAATTACCTTGATTGTATGAGGACCTTCTTCGAGGTTGTTTGTATCAAGATAGTAAGACCAGAATTCTTTACCGTCGGCAATTACAAGCTGTTCATGCTCGGTGCCTTCATCCAGGAGGAGTTCAACCTTGGATACACCGTCATCATCAACACAGGTACCTACAATGTTAAGGTTACCTACAACGCGCATGTTTGAATATGGGTTTGTAATACCACAGATAGGACGATCTGATTCCGGATCTACATAGAGGTTAAATGGACCTTCGATATGCTCGTTGCCACCAAGGTCGGTTGCCGTAATCATAATATTGTACTTAACGGCCTTTTTTTGAGTTTTACCCTCTAAGTCAAAATTTTCTTTCCAGCTGTTTACATTATCTACATCGATTTCTTCGATGTCGCCCTTTCCGTGCGCGAATGACAACGCTGCTGAAAAACAAAGTAAGCATAACACAAATAAACTTTTTACTTTTTTCATATTTTTTGAACTCCTTTTATTGAAAAAATAATTATAGTTTATCTTTTCAATTATCGGCATATTTACCGAAAACCACCATAAGAATTATAGTGCATTATATATTTTATACTAAAAATGGAAGAAAAGCAAAGAATTCTTGATGGAAATAGGCTCAAATGGGCTGAATTGGGGCAAGTCTGCACTAGAAATGTGCTTCGAGTCCAAAATCTAACACTTTTTGAGGAAGATTCTGTTTTTTTCCAAAGGAATAGGCTATATAAAGGTTATTTCGGAACTGATTTCCGGCAAAAGCACCCACATTTGGCGTAAAACCAAGGGAAAGCTTTACTGTTGCATAGTCGCGGTATTTGAATTTGCCCTCTGCAGCCTGTTTTATATACTCATCAAGATAGGCAATATGCCAGTTTTTTTCGTAATCGGCGGTTTGGGTAAAATCTGTACCACCGGTATACTTTATTGAAACTTCAACATCATTTATGTACAGGGCAGAAACACCCGGAATTGCACGCTGAATGTCATATCCAAACAAAAGCGCTTGTGCACTTGCAGAAGCTGCAGAATAACCACTTCCATTCATAGGAAACAGATTTGCCCTTATCTTTACCGGAAGATTATAGGTAAAATTGTCTATACAGCGGATTGGTATAAGGTGCGGAACATAAAAATCTACGCCCATTACAAAGTCATAAACATTAAGAAGGGTTGTATTCTGAGGTTTTACCTTTATAGCACCGCTATGAACTACGCCTGCAGAAAAATTAAAGCCGGTAAGTTCAAAAGTTCCCGGACCGCTTGAAACCACATTTGAATAGGTAGCAACAAAGGATTCGTAATTTTTAAAATATACATCCTTATTGTCGTTTACAACCTTACCAGTTGAATTGGTGTACGAAAGTCGTCCGTAATCTGCCTGACCATAAAGCGAGAACAATAAAGCGTTGCGTGTTCCAAAGTCAAAGCTTGAAGAAACAGTGGCAGCCGCACCAACCTGTTTAAAGCCAAAGCGGTCCAGTTCTACATTTGAAGAAAGGTCGTAGCTTATAATGGAAGTTCCTGCCCCACCCTGATAGTCAAAACCTAATACTGCAGATTTAGTCTTTATACCGTAGCCGCCTGTAAGAGTTGTAAGACCTGCAGTCCAAGGAAGAGACGTAATATAAGTAAATCCAAACGGTGTCAGGTAAGAGCCCTGCGAACCGTAATTCATAAAATTATTTGAGCTGGCAGTTGAAACCGGAAGCAAAAGTCCGCGGGTGACGTACATAAAAGGATTAAACGGCTTGTACGGAAGGTTTACTGGAGATTGCGAAGGAAGTTCTGCAAGTTCAGTTGGGTCGGGACCCGTGCCGGTGTTTTCTGCCACAACCTCATACTGTTCAAACTGTTGGGAATCTTTTTGAAGTTGCAGGATTCGGTTCTGGCGGTAAAACTGCGAAATATAAACAACAGTGGAAGTGTCAAATACAACAGGATTATAAATACCGCCCGAAATATTTTGGGCACAAAGGCTGAACTGCCCGTTATCTGTATTAAGGAAACCCAGCCTTGGAAGAGTGTCCTTTGTTGCCCAGGAAAAAGCAAGGGAACCGTCAAACGCAGAAAGACTGTGATATTTAATACCGCTGACCGGAGCAGCATATTCTGTAATTTCACAAAGAGATGCATCTGTAACACATAGATAATAATCCATTGCTGCTTTTTTTATAAAAGCAAAGCGTCCGTCTCCAAGGTCTGTAAAATTAACAGGAATTTCTTCGGGAGCAAAGTCCAGACATGCATAATCCTCTAGCCCCTTAATCTTTTTATCCAGCAGAATTTTTTTTACAACAATACTATATTTTTGAGGCTCGTAATTTTGCATTACCAGATAATACTGTCCGTCCTGCATGATTACCGACGGCGAAACAATATTAGTCTTGGGAATTGTAAACCAGGTTTTGTTCTGTAAATCGTAAATGCCACCTCCGTGCTTTACATTGGTTGACATTGTTGAATAATAACCAACTGCTGCAAAGCGTCCATCGGCCGAAACCTTAAGCGACTCAATATAGTCATGGCGGAAAAGCTTTTTTGGTTTTATTACCCCACCCTCGCCCAACTGGGAAGAAGAGACAAAATAAACCGAGCTATGAGTACTGTCTATATAGTAGATTCCTTTACTGCTTATACAAAGATCTGAATATAGAGAACCTGCGTTGTTTTTAAGAGAAAAGTTTTTTGATTGCGGTTCAAAAAAATCTAAAGCCTGGCCGAGCGCTACAGGATCTGCACCTTTAACCTGGGGAACTTCAAGAGCATCTTTAAAATCGGACCAGGCCTTATTGAGCTTTATTCCGTAAGTTTTTTTAAATGCACCTGCGGCTGTAAGATTTTTTACATTGACGCAGCGATACCAGAACTGGGCATATTTATCCATTCCGTAGTTTTGCTGCAAATACTGAGCAAAAGCCCCGTTAAAATAATAGAAGGAATTTGCAGGATATGTATCTGCGGCACCCTTTACATCTGAATATGAAGGAAACTTGTCTTCTATTTTTGCCTGACGAAGCATCTGCAGGGTATAAGAATCGTTTAAGCGTCCTTCTCCGGATGAGCTTTCGTAGGAAACAGTAGCGCCTTCTGCCATACCCTTTGTAACGCTAAGATAATAGCCTGCAAATCCGTCTCCAAAAATCTTTGCAAGAGAACGGAATAATTTGCTTTTGTGGTTATAGGTAAGCGCGTGAGTAAGCTCGTGGGTAAAGGTAGAAGCAATAGTCTGCGAAAAAACTGCAAGGTCAGAAATTACTGCCGTATCATAAAGCACAATTGCCGCATAAGGCATATTTGTCTGGTAGGCATTAAACTGTTCTACCGTAGAGGTAATTACTACCGGAATGCGGAAGTACGGTTCAATGCCATAGGCGGCGGCCAGTTCACGGTAAATATCATCTGCTTTTTCGTAAAGGATTTGTGCAGTTACAGAGTTTTTTTCTGCATAGATAATATCAAACCACTCGGTCTGAGTTACACGCAGTTTTCCAGCTCCGGACATTACGCCCTGCTGAGCAAAGATAAAACTTGAGCTGCACAACAAAATACAAAAAGCAGCAATTACCGGATACAGCCGTCTTTTATTCATACACCAAAATCCTGGCTACATCTTTGGAATCTTTTTTACCGCATACTTAAAGTACAGAACACCAAGAGGTGCTGCTATAACAAGCATAATTGCGGCAACAATAAGAAAACCAATATTGTTTTTTGGCAGCACAAAGATAAGTAAAACCATAAGTGCAATAAAGCCCATAACAATAAACGTAGAAACTACAGCGTTCATGTTCTGCTTAAAGGCAGCAGTAGGATTTTCCCACTGGAGCTTTGGATTTACTGTATCAATAAACATCTCTATAAAAATCAGAACAAACGAAGTAAGTATTGTAAGTAAAGAATACTTGAGTGTCATAGAGAAAATGTCTTCCGCAGTAAACGGAATATAAAGAAACTTTACAAGCCCAAAGAAGAACAAAAAGATTATTACTATAGAAGCAAGACAGTAAATCAAAGCATGCCAGAACTTTACAAGAACAATTGTATCAGGTTCAATTGGCATTGCTTTAAGGTCGTAAATTGCTTTTCCTTCGCGAGAGAACGAGGTAGAAGCAATATTTGCACAGTTACCCATAAAGATACAGATACCTGCAATAATTACGGTAAAAATATATTTTACTGTTTCCAGGCGTTCCGGGGTCATGTTTTCTGTAAACATAGCAATCATCATAGAGCGGACTTCTGCAATTCCAGAACCTTTGGCTGCTGCAAAGCTTACTGCAAACGAAATGAGGAACATTACCGGAACAAGAATAATCATAAGAGGACCGTTGCCAAAGAAGGATGGCTCTCGGAATACAGTTCTTACATCACGTACAAGCAAAGTATGGAAAACTGAATTTGTTTTGAGTTCCTTGTTAAGAACATTCTGTGCCTTTTCCTTTGAAATCTTTTTAGTTTTAACATCAGAAAAGCCGTTGAGTGAGCGGATGTAAAGAGGTGCTGCAAGTGGAATAAACGCAAATACAATTACTGCAAAAATTGCTGCCATTACAAGGATAGGAACAATTTTTCCGCTCATTGCATCTGCAAAGAACATGAGAGCCGGAGCCTTTTGAGACCACAAACGGATGAGCTGAACAAACGCTGCGGTGCTTACGTCTTCCTGATCCATGAGCATGGAAAGTCTTGAAGAAAAAATACTGTAAGCAAATACAAAACAAAGCAGAAGAACTGTAGCAAGACTTGTAAGAACTGAACGGTTCCGGAGCTTTGGAATAAGATTCAAAAACAAAAGAAGCAGGGCGTAAATAACAAATACAGCAATTGCTTCTACCGCAAGAATAGTGATCAACAATCCCACATAAAAAAGTGGGTGTGTAACAAGTCCGGCCTTTATTCCGTAAATGATTCCGCCAACCAGCATGATGGCAGCACCAAGAATAAGATCCGAAACAGCAGTTACCGCAACCTTAGCCCCGAAAATCTCTACAGAATTAAGCGGCATGGAAAGGAACTGTTCTTCTCCCGAACCGGTGTAATAGTTTGTAGCGGCGGCAATAAAGCCAAAGAACATAACTGCTGCGAGCGCTGCAAACATAATGAACACAGGCATTTTTTCTATATCCCCGCTATTAACAAGACCGTTACCGATTCTGGTCATCACAAGGATAAACATTCCGCCTGCAACAACAATAAAATAAATTATAAGGGCAATGTACAAAAGATTTTTGAGGATTCCCTTTATACCCTTTTTAAAATTTTCCAGGAACATTCCAAAAGAAAAGGAATTGGAGGAAAAAATCTTAAAGAGAGGCCAAAGCATCTGATTTTTCATTTTATTCCTCCGAAACAAGCTTAAGGAATATGTCTTCGAGCGACTGACCGGCAGTACCATGCTGCTGCTGAAGCTCTTCTATTGTTCCAATAAATACAATCTTTCCCTTTTTGATAATTCCAACTCTGTCGCAGAGCTTTTCGGCAACTTCCATTACGTGTGTAGAAAAGAAAACAGTTTTACCGGCTGCGGCACGTTCGCGCATTATTTCCTTAATTGTAAAAGCTGCTTCCGGGTCAAGACCAACCATAGGTTCGTCCAAAATCCAGTTGTTAGGATCTGTAATAAGACTTGCAATAAGGAAGAGCTTCTGCTTCATACCGTGGCTAAAGGAAGAAATGCGGCTGCTAAGATTTTCCAAAAGACCAAACTTTGCACAGTAAGTTTCGATGCGCTGTTTTTTCTGGTCTGCAGGAACCTTATATACATCGCTTATAAAATCAAGATATTCAATTGCCTTGAGGCGTGAAAAAGTTTCCGGGTTATCAGGAACAAAGGCAAAAGTGCGCTTTGCAGCAATAGGACGTTCCTTAATAGAAATGCCATCAAGAAGAAGCTCACCTTCATCCGGCTGGAGAATACCTGTAAGCATTCTGATTGAAGTTGTTTTACCAGCCCCGTTTGGTCCTAAAAAGCCAAAGATTTCTCCGTTGTTTACGGTCATGGTAAGTGAGTCAACAGCCTTAACAGTATTTTTGTTGTAAGACTTTGTTACGTTTTTTAGTTCTAGCATAATTATCTCCTATAAGGATTATGCTAAACGATTTTCAATTTTGACGCAACATATACAAGTGTTGAATTCCAGTAAATGGCAATTTCGTTGGTGCTGTAGCTGGCCACATCATCTATAAAGCAGCGCAGTGGCGGAAGATTTTTTGGGCCAAGATTATCTTTGGCACAGGCATCGTAAAGTCCTTCGCAAGGACCACCGCTCAGCATTCCATGCATTGCCTTTCCGAGTGTTGCAGACGGCCTATGATGCGGATACTTTACTGTATTTGCACCAAAGCCTGTTACATAGCACACATTATTTGGATTACAGCCAAGTACATAATCAAGCTGTTTTTTGGCAGCTTCGTAATAGTCACTGCGACCGGTAAGATCAAAGGCAAGCAGGAGTGTATGGGCATTGTCGCATACATGGCCCGAGCTTCCCCAGTGAACCTTGTCCAGACTTGTTCCAAAGGAAGCATTGTTTACGCGGTCTAAGAGCTTGTCTGCACTATTGAGCATGGAATCCTGCAGGGTTTGAACAACAGCCTTGTCCTGGATTTTATCTTTTGCGCGCAGAAAAAGCTCTGTTCCGTAACCGGCGACCATTCCCCAGCCAAAGCCTTCGTGCCATTTGTTGATCCATGGAAAATCAGGATTATCGGGTTTATCTATTACGCTGGAACGCAGCTCCATTGCTTTTGTAACATAGGCCTGGTCGCCTGTACGCAAAAAGAGTGCGGCACAGGCAAAATAGCGCTCGTCGGCACTGGACCAGTCTCCGTATCCGCCGGTAGTAATTTCGGGAGGATTTTTAAACAGTTCTTCATCGTGAGTTTCCAGATATTTCCAGGCTTTGAGAGCAGCATCCATAAGCAATTTTGCAAAAGCAGGGTCGCTGTCCTTATAAAAATCCGATGCAAAAGCAAGACAGCCTGCAAAGTCGGCAGTAGCGGTACTCGAAACAGGAGAGATTACAAGCTCATCCTTTTCGTCCTGAGGATTTATAAAACCGCAGAAATGATAACACGAAACCTTATGAAAAACTCCGCCGTCGGTTCTCTGCATTTTGAGCATCCATTCAAGTTCAAAGCGGGCTTCGGCAAGAATGTCAAAAGGGATTGCCGCGCTACGCTCGCAATGACAAGAGGTGCTGCCAGCTTCATAAGCCATGAGAATATCCATTACAGCCTTGGAAGCAGCAACAATATAGCGTCCGTAGTCTCCCGCATCGTGCCAGCCGCCGTTTACTTCTTTTTTAATGTCGGTGCCATAAATTACAGCAGGGGTGTCATGACAAGCCGGATGTCCCCACTCCCCTGCCTGTTCGTTCTGAGTATCCTGACCACAGCGCGAAAGATAAAAATAATTTAGGATTGAATAATATATGTCGTTATAAAGGCCCTGGCCAATATGAACCGGTTCACTTTGAGCAGTTTTGCCGTCGCCGGCAGTTACGCGTATAAAATATGTACCCGCTGTCTTAAAGTCCGAAAAGTCCAGACAGCAGACAGGTTCTCCTGCAACACGGTCGGTAACGGGCTGTCCGGCGTGCCCCGTAAAAACAGCGGTTCCATCAGCCTCGGAACACAGTTCAAATGATTCTCCCCCATTCAAACCGGTAGCATAAGCAAATTTAGTTTTCTGGATGTCATATCCAATCTGATTCACAAATAAAGCAAGTTTAATTTCCATATTTCCGATAATATATGAAGAATTCAATAAATAATTGAACAAAAATGTAATATAATCGAATATAATGGGTTTTAATAGTAAGGAGCCGTAAATATGAAAAAAATGCGACCTGAAGTATATAAGATAAGTTTTGCTTTTATTTTATTGTTTTGTCTTGGCTGCGTGAGGTTGTGCGCACAGTCCAATAACATAACTCCCGGCCAGGCACAGTCCATGCGCGAGAAATTTGTTGAGGAAGTAAAAAAGCATATCGGTGCACCTTATGAATATGGTGCTATAGGGCCAGACAGCTTTGACTGTTCGGGGCTCATTTATTACTGCGCCCGCGAATCTATTCAGGTTCAGCTGCCACGTACCGCAAAAGCTATCTATAATTATGCCAGAATCATTCAGGACGACAAGCGAGAAGTTGGAGACCTGCTGTTTTTTAAGACAACCTCTTCTTCTACAATTTCGCACATTGGTGTTTATATAGGAAACGATCAGTTTATTTCTGCAATAAGCGACGGGCAGAATACCGGAACCATAGTTTCTTCGCTTAATCAGGATTACTGGAACGGACGCTATGTTTCTACAGGCCAGTTCTTACCTTCCGGCCGCGAAGAATACAAAACTGGCAGCAAGCTTGTAGAAACCGAAATGCAGGAAGAATATGTTTTCGAAGGAGAAAAACCTGCCCTTGAAAGTGCCACAGTTCAGACAGCAGGCTATTCTTCAGAGCCAAAAAGCTTTGCAGACAACCTCATTTTTGATACTTCGGTTTATTTTGACTGGTCGTTACTTTCTCCACGTCAGTTTGTTTTTAGATACAGAGGCATTGATGCGGGCTTTCATGCAAAATACGAAGGCTGGGCGCTCAACCCGGGTGCAGGATTTTTCTTGCGCTTTAATACAGGGTTACACACCTTCCAGATTCCTTTGATTTTGAGTCTGTCTATGAACGATTACCTTAGGGTTTATGCCGGACCGGTTTTTACCTTTGGAGATGTAGATCTTATAGATACAGACAAAAAGATAAAGGGTTCGGTTTTTCCGGGCATAATTGGAATCTCGCTTTCTACACCTCAGCTTAAAATTGCAAAGGTTGGAATTCAGGCCGTTCAGGATATAAACTACACGGTGTACAACAAGCTGGATGGAGCAGCACTTCCTTTTGTGGATTCTGTTGCCGCAGGTCTTGTAATGTACACGGGAATAAGGGTTACGGTTCCGCTTTCTGCCTTTACTAAGTAGGAGTAAATTATGAAGTTTTTGAACAGAAAGCTTTTTTATACAGCAGGCGCAGTTCTTATGCTTGCAGCCGCACTTTGTTTTACAGGCTGTACAAGTGAGATTTCTCTGGAGCTCAAAAAAGACGGCTCAGTTTCAGTTGATTTTAACGGTGTTGCAGGAGATGCATTTGCTTCGCTTATAAATGCTGCAGTTGGAGGAGACCCAGCTGCTTCTTCCGAGAACCTTGTTTTTAATACCGACGAAATTGAATACGAAATGTCTCAGAACGGTTTTAGCAATGTAAAAGCAGCTTCCAAAAACGGCCGCAGCCTTAGCGTAAGCATGACAGACAAAAACGGAAAGAGCGCGTTGTTTAGCTCCGGAGTTGTTACCGCTAAAAATGGAAAGCTTGATATTGTCCTTGACCGCACCAAGCTCGTAAGCTTTTACAACCAGGCCGACAGCCAGACCACAATGTTTTTAGACATGCTTCTTGCCCCGGTCTTTAACGACGAAAAAATGAGCGAAGAAGAATATCTTGAAGTCCTTGCCTCCTTCTACGGTCAGGAAATTGCAGATGAAATTGGCCAGGCCAACTTTCGCATCACACTCAAAAATGCCGACGGCACCCAGAGTGTCCACACCATCAAAATCACAAAACTGCTGACGCTGGATGAGGTAGTTAGATTTTAAGCAGATTATTGACTTTCATAAGATTCCACAGTAACTTTATATCGAATTGAAGCAGGATTCCTTCGGGAGCCTGTTTGAGGGAGAGGATACGTTCGTCTCCCTTCATTTTTTTTAAACAGCCAACCTTTACTTAAGATTTCTTTTTACTTTGGACTTGCAATTATTATTTTACAAACGTCTCAACAACCGAGTTGTCTGCGTTGCTGTATGGGGCGGGAACGTATTTGTCGGCGTTCCAGTCGTTTTCCCATTTGGAGTTGTCTAAAAGATAGCGGAACTGATATTCGCGGTTTACGTCAAGTTCCAGTTTTACAGAAAAGGAGCCGTCTTTTTCCATATTCATGGGAGTATTTGTACTGCTCCAGCTGTTAAAGTCCCCTGCAATGTTAATCTGCTTTGCACCCTGAGCAGCCTGTGCCGAAACCGTAAAAGTTACCGTACATTTAGTCTTGTCTTTAGAAAAAGACTTTTTTAATCCCATTTTTATAAACTCCTTGGGTATAAAATATATTATAATAGAAAAAAATACAAGTATGTTGAATATTTAGTTTGTTTCTATTATATTATAAACACATCCGTTGATTTATCCAAATTGCAGAACGGAATCCGCCGCATGGACGGCTGGTAAATCTTGCTAAAGAGGAGGTCCATTATGGACGCTGTCTTAAACAAAAATCACTACTTATTTACATCTGAATCTGTTGGAGAAGGACATCCCGACAAATTATGCGATCAGATTTCGGACGCAGTACTTGATTACTGTCTTGGTCTTGACCCCGATGCACACGTTGCCTGCGAAACCTTTGCAACAACAAATTTTGTGCTTACCGGTGGAGAAATTAAATTCTTTGATAAAAGCGTGGATATTTCTAACTTTGACAAAAAGGTTGAAGAAATTGCACGCCGCGTTGCTAAAGAAATTGGTTACGACAGCGAAGAAAAGGGCCTTGATTACAAAACCTTTGAATTTATGAACCGCCTGCATGCTCAGTCGGAAGATATTAGCCAGGGTGTAGATGGAACCGGTCTTGAAGAATACAAGGGCCAGCAGGGAGCGGGAGACCAGGGAATGATGTTTGGCTTTGCCTGTAACGAAACCCCTAGCCTCATGCCTGCCCCGGTTTATTATTCACACCAGCTTTTACTCCGTGCAGCCAAGCTTCGTAAAAGCGGCGAAATTGCATGGCTCAGACCAGATGCAAAGAGCCAGGTAACTGTTGAATACGAAGGTCACAAGCCTGTACGCATTGATGCAGTTGTAGTTTCTCACCAGCACGACGGAAACATTAAGCACGAAGTTATAGAAAAGACAATTAAAGAACAGATTATAGAACCGGTACTCGGACCTACAGGACTTTTGGACGAAAATACAAAGTTCTACATCAATCCTACAGGACGCTTTGTAACGGGCGGTCCGGACGGAGATTCAGGTCTTACAGGACGCAAAATCATTGTAGATACCTACGGCGGCATGGGACGTCACGGTGGCGGAGCCTTTAGCGGCAAGGACCCTAGCAAGGTAGACCGTTCTGCGGCTTACATGGCACGCTATATTGCCAAAAATATTGTTGCTGCAGAGCTTGCAGAACGCGCAGAAGTAGAGCTTGCATACGCTATTGGTGTTCCGTTCCCGGTAAGCATTATGGTAGAAACCTTTGGTACCGAAAAATGCGACAAGGCAAAAATTATTGCAGCTGTAGAAAAGACCTTTGACTGTACCCCAGCCGGTATTACAAAGACTCTTGGTCTTAAAGCCCCAATCTATTCAAAAACTGCCAGCTACGGTCACTTTGGTCGCGAAGGTTTTCCTTGGGAAAAGACCGACAAGGTAGAAGAGCTCAAAAAGAATTTGTGATTTCTTCCTTTTAAAGTTATAATTAATCTATGGTGAGTTTTGAAGATCCTAATTTTACTTTTTTGCTTTTGAAAAATGCTAATATTGGGCTATGGAAAATTGAAACAGAGGAAGGAAAGCCTCAACGTCTTTTTGCAAACGAAGTTGTTTACAAGATTCTTGGTGTAGACGGAAGTAAGCTTACTCCCGAAGAATACTACACCGCATGCTTTGATAAAATTGAATCAGAGGACAGGGCAAACCTGCGTAAAGCTTTTCGTAGAATGGATAACGGAAAATTTACGGAAGAGGAGTTTGCCTTTGCCTTCACTCCAAAAAAAACAATCTATATAAAAGCCGGTGGCTTTAAGAACAGCTCTACAAAAAAAATAATCCGTTATGAAGGTGCAATCCGAGACATTACAAATGTAGTAAAGCTCAGAGAAAAAACTGAAAAGCAGGAAGAACAGCTGCATCAGTATAATAATTCGGAAATCACCTTCTTTGGAATTGCTCAGGCACTCTGCCGGGATTTTGACAGCGTATACTATGTAAACATTCATACCGGAAAATACACCGAATACATTGGTCACGGAAACTTTAAGAAATTTAAATTTGCAACAAAGGGAAATGATTTTTTTGGAGAATCTATTCAAAATATTCCTGCTGCAGTTTATCCGGGTGACCAGAAGCGTTTAATAGATTTTGTTACCAGAGAAAACATCATGCCGGCACTCCTTGAACGAAAGACAATTTCCATAAGATACAGAATTGTCGTAAAGGGAGAACCGCTTTTTTACAGGCTTACTGCAGCCCCTTCTGTAGAACAGGATGGGGACCACTACATTTTTGGTGTTCAGAATATTGAAGAAAACGTTAAGCAGGAAAAAGAATACGCAGAAAAAATCCGTCTTGCAACAGAGATGGCAAATTCCGATGCGCTTACCGGCATTAAAAACCGTCTGGCCTTTGAACGCGCAGAAGAACGCATGAACGAAGAAATTACAGAAGGAACAATCACTCCTTTTGCAATCGGTGTTTTTGATGTAAACAATCTTAAAAAGACTAACGACAAATACGGTCACGAAGCAGGAGACATTCTTATATGCGAAGCAGCCAAGCTCATCTGTAATGCATTTTCGCACAGTCCTGTATTCCGTGTTGGCGGTGATGAATTTGCAGTAATTCTTCTTGGTGCAGACTACTTTGACCGCGAAAAAATAATTTCAAAATTCCGTAAAACAGCTCTGCATAACAGAAAAAATGGAAAGCCGGTTGTTTCTTCGGGATTAAGCGAATTTATTTTTGGCAACGACCTTAAGGTAAGCGATGTATTTGACCGTGCAGATTCAAAGATGTACGAGAATAAAAAGAAATTAAAGAAGAAATAAAAGATTGTCGGGTCAAGCCCGACAATGACAGTTCAATGTTAAATACTGATCAAATCACACAGATAATGGAGCGTCTCAAGGCAGCTAACCCCTCGCCTAAGTCGGAGCTGGAATATGTAAATCCATATACCCTTCTTGTTGCGGTTGTGCTTTCTGCACAGGCTACGGACAAAAGCGTAAACCTTGCAACAAGATCTTTATTCCAGGTAGCAGACACTCCGCAGAAAATGCTGGCTCTTGGAATGGACGGACTTATTCCCTACATCAAATCTATTGGACTATATAAAAGCAAGGCCGCACACATCATACAGCTTTCGCAAAAGCTCATAGACGATTTTGACAGCCAGGTTCCGGATACGCGGGAAGAGCTTATGACTCTTGCGGGAGTTGGGCGCAAAACTGCAAATGTTGTCCTCAATGTAATTTTTCATAAGCCTACGATGCCGGTTGATACACATCTTTTGCGCATATGTCCCAAGATAGGACTTGCAGAGGGCACAACACCCGAGCAGGTAGAACAATCTCTTTTGGAGCGCATTCCGCCTGAATACCTGCAGGACGCCCATCACTGGCTGCTTTTGCACGGCAGGTATGTCTGTACGGCTAGAAATCCTAAGTGCAATGAGTGTATAATAGCGGATATATGTAAGGAGAAACAAAATGGACGAAGTATCTGAAGGATTAAAAAATGCCGGAAACTCACTTATGGAGCAAACCTCTTCCTTTTTTAGCTGGGTAATGAGTTTTGTTACCTGGGAAAATCTTTTTAAGTTAATTGGTGCCCTCATCATCATTTTTATTTTCTGGATTATATTCCGAATTATGGTACGTGGCATTAAAAAGGTTCCTGAAAAAAAGCTGCCTAAAGCACGTTCCCTCATACTCATAAAATTTTTACGCTATATCTTTTATGTAATTGTCGTAATGTACATACTAAGTCTTTTTGGTGTAAAACTGAGCGCCATCTGGGGTGCTGCCGGAATTGCCGGAGTTGCAATTGGTTTTGCTGCACAGACAAGTGTGAGCAACCTCATAAGCGGACTTTTTGTACTTACAGAAGGTGCAATCAAAATTGGTGACACAATCATTGTAGACGGAATTACCGGTGTTGTAGATTCAATCAACCTTATTTCGGTAACAGTTCATACGCTGGATAACGAAATGGTGCGCATTCCAAACTCTACAATCATCAATACAAACCTCATGAATAAATCGTTCCACAGCAAGCGTCGTCTTACTGTTACCTGCCCTATTGCTTACGGCAACGACCTTCAGCTTGCTTTGGATACCTACTTAAAGGCTGCCGCTTCCTGTGAAACAGTTTTAAAAGATCCTGAACCTGCTGCATGGGTAAACAAGTTTGCAGATTCTGGAATTGATATTACTGTTGCCGTTTGGTTTGACCCTAAAGATTTCCTTAAGACAAAGAGCGACCTTCACATTGCAATTATGAAGGAAAAGGAAGCTGCTGGTCTTGAAACACCATTCAACAGACTTGACGTTTCCATGGTACAATAACTGCCGGACCAGAACACAGTATTCCAATGGAAAATTACTATTCACGCTATGACTGGGACACAATGCTCAAAGCAAATGCACCCGGTCAGTACAGCGTATCCGAATATCATAAAATTCTGTCTCCCCAATGGCCCGATTTTCTGGACCGCTATCTTGCACTCCCAATGCTGCAAAGGCTCAGGGGTGTAGGACTTTTGTGCGGGACCGACTGGACACCTCTTTACAAAAACCGCTTTTATTATTCGCGCCTGGATCACTCTGTGGGAGTTGCACTTATAATCTGGAATTTTACGCACAACAAGGCACAGACAATTGCAGGACTTTTACACGATGTTTCTACTCCGGTTTTTTCGCATGTATCGGACTTTCGTAAGGGAGATGCACTCACTCAGACTGCAACCGAAGAAGACAACCTTAGTATAGTACGCCGCGACAAGGAGCTGGCACACCTTTTGGAACAGGATGGTCTTACCATAGAACAGGTAGAAGATTACCACAAATATCCTGTTGCAGATAACGAGATTCCCCAGCTTAGTGCAGACAGACTTGAATACATGTATCCTTCTGGCATGGCGCTGGATGGTAGCTGGACACTGGACACAATAAAGCAGACCTACCAGAATCTGCGTGTGCTTAAAAACGAAAACGGAATTGACGAGCTTGGGTTTACCGATGCCGACATTGCTCTGGAATACTGCAGGCATTTTTGCATGATTGGTCACATTCTGCAGTTGAACGAAAACAAGCTTACCCTGCACATGCTCGGCCAGATTATGAACCAGGCTGTAGAGCTTGGCGTTTTGCACGAAGATGATTTTATGAAAAAGAGTGAGCGGGAAATTATGAGGGAGTTGGATCAGTTTGCCGCCCAGCAGAATGCCGCCCTTCGACAGGCTCAGGGACCGCTTGCGCGGCTATACCAAACCTTCCGCACTATGACACATATAGAACATACCGACACTCCCCTGCCCGCTGACCAGTATTTTTGCGTGTCGCTCAAGGTAAAGCAGCGATATATAAACCCGCTGGTAGGCGACGGAAAGAGACTTTATGACTGCAGCGCACAGGCCCGTACACTCATAGACGATTTTCTTACATATTCTGACACACGTTACGGTTGTGTTCGCCTTGTAAATTCCACTAAACACTGATAAAATTAGAACCATGGAACAGTACAAAAAAGAATTTATTAATTTTATGGTTCAGAGCCAGGTATTAAAATTTGGCTCGTTCACACTTAAAAGCGGCAGACAGTCTCCGTTTTTTATGAATGCAGGTGCCTATATCACAGGTGCACAGCTTAAAAAGCTTGGTGAATACTATGCAAAAGCCGTTCACGACAATTTTGGCGATGATGTAGATGTTTTTTTTGGACCTGCCTACAAGGGCATCCCTCTTGCAGTAACCACCGCCATTGCATTTTCGGAGCTCTACGGAAAAGATGTAAAATACTGCTGCGACCGCAAGGAAGAAAAAGACCACGGTGCAGACAAGGGTGCAATTCTGGGTTATAAGATTCAGGATGGTGACCGCGTTGTAATCATAGAAGATGTAACCACTTCGGGTAAATCAATAGACGAAGTTTTTCCAAAAATAAAGGCACTCGAAACAACTCCAGGCGGAATTAAAATTGCCGGAGAAATTGTAAGCCTTGACCGCCAGGAACGTGCACCGGATAGTGAAGAATCTGCTCTTAAAGTAATTACGCAAAAATACGGATTCCCGGCAGTTGCAATTGTTACTATGTCCGAGGTAATTGAATCGCTGTACACAGACGGTGACAAATCAGTTATTACAGATGACCTTAAAAAACAGCTTGATGAATATTATTCACAGTGGGGTGCAAAATGAAAAAGCTTATTACAATCTTGATGATGTTTGCTCTTGCCGCAGGATTGAGTGCAAAATCTAAAAAGACAATCATAAAGAAGGTAAAGAGAGAAGTTCTTTCATCACAGGCAGTTACTATCTCTTCTATAGTTGTGCTTTCTCCTGATGCAGCCGAAATCCTTTCGGGAATGAATGCAGACGATCTTATTACTGCAGTTTCTGAAGATGCAAATATCTGGGGAGAAGAAAATCCAAAATCTGTAATTCTTGCAGGAGAAGAAGATCTTGAAAATATTCTTTCCTACAAGCCTGATTTAGTTTTTCTTACAGACGGAAAACACAGAGCTTTGGAAATTGCACTGGACGAAAGGGATGTTGCCTGGTACGAATTTGATGCCTATTCGATTCAAAAGCTTGAAGAGCAGATTACAGAAATTGGCGAAATGCTTGGTTATGAAGCAGAAGCTCTTGCTGTTGTAACAACAATGGAAGAACAGCTGGAAGAAGTAAGACAGGTTGTAAAGGATTATTACGAAGCCGAAGGTGCTCCAAGTCCTGTAACTGTTTTTTATGAAGAAGCAGCAGACCCACTTTCTACTATTGGAACAAGAAGCTTTATGCACGACATTCTTACAACTGCCGGTGCAAAAAATATCTTTGACCATGTTCACTCTGAAATTGCAACAATTGATCCGGAATATGTAATAATGCGTAATCCACAGATTATTCTTGTGCCTGCTGCAAACGGAACCACAGCCGAAGAAATAAAGGCTCGCGAAGGCTGGCAGGATATTCCTGCAGTTGTAAATGATAAGATTTTTATTATAGACACTGCTCAATACGGAAAGAGATCTCCTTCCTGCATTGATTCAATTTATAATTTGTTTGAACTGCTCAAATAATTAAAGTTAGTAAACACTGCCCTGCCACCTGCTTTTTGTGTTGAATAGCAGAACAGGGCAAAGCGTACTCCTACAAACTGATCCAGCGTGTATCTTAGCTGGACACCTTCTCCAAGCTGGACAAAGCGATTTTCCCCTTCCCTGTACATAAGGCGTACTTTCTGTTCCGGTTTTGTAAGGTCAAATTCAAGTCCAAGCTCAAGAACAGGATTTTCAAGCGGGAGCTCTGCTTTTATTTCCGGCGGGTCGGTATCAAAAACTCCCATGGACCACGGTGTATAGCTTATTTTATGCTCTGCACCAACAAGATAAAGCTTGCCGTTACGGCGGGTTACTGCAATAAAACCGTATTCTCCTTCCAAAGCTGCAAGCCCCGCAAAGTCGCCTTCGTTTATGGCAGAAGCATCAAGGGTAACACTGCCAGCACATTTTTCTCCAAGAGTGCGCTGGGTATAGGTATTAGCAGCCTGAGTAATATTCATTACTGTCTTATCTGTCTGTATCTGATAGCGGCCAGGCTCCACTGAACACAAAGCTTTATCTGGAATATGATTCCACTGCCAGGCAGGATTTGTAAAATCATTGCTCCATAAAGGTGCATACTGGTAACCAGGCTTGTTGTCCAAAACAGTAACGCCATTTTCCATTTTTTCAAAAACAGGCATGCCGTCTGCACCAAAGCTTACAGGAACCAGAACAGGAATGCGTCCCAAAGCTCCGTGGTCCTGAAAAAGAATCCCAAACCACTTGCCTTCTTTATCCTGGACAATTCCACCCTGAGCAACACCGCTGTTCCAGCCCCCAAGGTCACAACATAAAACGTCTCCACCTGTCCATGGACCTTCCAGAGAATCTGCCATATAGCAAACCTCTGTACGCATTCTGCCCTTTGGAATATAAATCATAAAGTTGTAGTAGCGGCCGTTTATTTTATAAAGATGACTTCCTTCGTAACCAAGGGCACATTTTTCCCTGTCGCTCTGAATTATGATTTTGTTTATTCCACCCTCTTTGGGACCGCTTAAATCGGACTTGAGTTCTATAAGATGAATCTCGGTGTTGCCGCATACAGTATAAACGCGTCCGTCATCATCCCAGAAAAGTGACATATCATGATAAAAGCCCTGGATATTTGATTTAGTCCAGGGGCCTTCTATTTTGTCTGCGGTATAAAGATAGGTTTTCTGGGTATCGTTTGCAACAAAGCTAACATAGAATTTTCCCTCATGATAATTAAGGGAGGCAGCCCACATGCCCTTGCCGTAAACTCCGCGGTTATCTTTAAGGGTCTGGCGTTCTGTGGGTTCAAGTTCATCGTAAACATAAGAAGCAAACTCCCAGTCTACAAGATTGTAAGAACGAAGAATTACGCAACCCGGCATAAAATGCATTGTCGTACTTGCCATGTAATAGCAGTCATCTACACGAATTACATCCGGGTCCGGATAATCACTCATGATAATATTTGCAGATACAGTTTTATACTCGGGCATTGTTTTCTCCTATTTAATATCTATTCCGCCAACGTCGGTTTTAATCTTAACTCCCTTGTTGGTGCTTCCGGTCTGGCTGAACTTGCGCTTTGCGTTTGAACCATTAACCTGAATTGCTCCAACATCGGACCTGGCATCAATATTATATTCGCTTATAGGCTGTGCAAGCTCTACACTTACAGCACCTACATCCGAATTAGCTCTGAGCTCACGGAATTCAACATTCTCAACTGCAATAGCACCTACGTCGGTATTAATCTGAGCATCCTCAAGGTCTATTCCCTTAAGTGCAACAGCTCCAACATCAACGTTTATGTCTACAGACTCAAGTTTGATTCCATAAGGAATTGTAATTACAATCTTGCAGTTACCGTTTGTAACAAGTTTTATTTTGTTGTGCGGCTGGGTAATTTTAAGTGTTGCCCCAGAAACCGAAAACGATGGCTTAAGTGCCTCCCTGGCATAGGTACCGGAGATTCCAAAACGGTTTCCGCGCTCAACAGAAACACCCATAACATTTGCATCAATTTTGATAGAGTCAAACACCTGCAAATCAGTTTCAAAGGTGCGGGTCTCCGGTACAAAGTCATAATCGTCATAATCATCTACACCTTCAAAGCTCTTTTCTACAGCCTTTGATACAGATCTGCGTACAGAAGAAAAGGCTGGCCATGAAAATCTTAAGTGAATGCAGGCACCGATTATAATACACGCAATAGTTACACAGGAAATAATTATAAGAAAGATTCTTTTGTTCATTGTTCACCTCCGTAGATGCTGTCAATAAGTCTTCTTACAACACCGGCGATTGGCCAGAGAATCCATGTAATGCCCCACTGGAAGGTAAGGAAGCTTATACAAAGATAAATACAGGTAACTGTTGGCCAGTATACAGACATTATAACTCTTACAGTGTTGTTGGTATATACAGGCTCCTTATCCTTTGACTGAACATAAGAACCGCCGATTGTTTCTTTAGAATTAAGTGCAATAAGCTTCTGATACATCTTATAGCGATGGGCGCTGTAAATCATCATTGCAACGCCTGCTGCTACAAAAGCAAGAACAAATACTCCGCCCCATTCTTCAGAAATAAAATTACGTGCGTCAATTATGATTGCAGGAATTGCGCAGCATACACAAAGAGCAATACCTGTACAGAAAAGTGCTGTATATGCAGACTGAAACTTTCTTTTTTCTGCTACAACATAATCTGCGGTTGCTGGACTGATTGAACAAGGCTCATATTTTAAGAAGCGCCACTGTTCCATTCTGTTGCCGCCCATAATGCAAAGTGCAATACCAACTGCAATGAATACAAAAAGCAGAACAGGACCAAGCCATTCTACCTTTACAATATCGCCAAGAATAATTGTAGGCACCGGACACAGGATGAATAAAGCTACACCAATAGCCCTGTATAAAATGGAACCGATTCTGTCTGTAATATATTCCTTAATTTCTTCCATTGTTACATTGCGGCGTTCGCGTTCTTTCTTTTCGCCTATAACCTCTTTGATTCCAAGCGATGCTGCAACTTCGTCAAGGTTTCCAAATTCTGCAATTACCTTTGCAACTGCTTCGTTTTCGCTTTTTCCTTCGCGACGGAGCTCTGTGTACTTGTCTTCCATCATCTGCAAAAGCTCATTCTTTGCCTTTATAACTTCGCTGGTGTTAGGAAGATTCCTGAACATTGATTCCAGATAATTTTTAATTGTTTCCATTTACTGCCTCCTCATTCTGGCTTATAAATTTTTCTACCACTTCCTTGGTAAGCTTCCATTCATCACATTTTTCATCATAATACGCTTTTCCCTTGTCGGTTATGCGGTAATAGGTTCTGCGCTTGCCATTTTCGGCTTCCTGCGAATATGATTCCACGTACCCGTTTTCTTCCATACGCGTAAAGGCAGAATAGAGCGTCGTTTCTTTTATAATGTATTTTTCCGACGTCAAAGCCTTTATGCTTTTGGATATTTCATACCCGTAGGAAGGCGATTTCTTTAGCAGGCAGAGAATCATGGTATCGTTATAACCACGGATTACATCACTGCTGATTGAAATCATGCCGTACCTCCTACTTATATAACAACTTACTACGATAAACGTTACTACGTCTGTCGTACTATATTTATCATACTACGATTATCGGGGTATGTCAACATTTTTTTTAAATATATGTTATAATGATTGTATACGGAGTCCCTATGACAAAAAGTAGACTTTTTTCAATTATCACTATTGCCTGTTTTGTTTCTATTTTGTGTATCCCGCTGGGAATTGTTTTGATGATTTATTACACCGGCTGGAAAAAGAAAACAAAAATCATTCTTACCCTTTCTCTTACAACCTTTTATGCAGGACTCATTGCTTTTGTACTTTTTGTAAGACCTTCAATCAACGCCGGAGGAATCTCGCTTCCTTTTGGTTCTAACTCCGGCTATACTGCCTTTGATTCGGGTTCCGGTGGTTCGGGCAGCTCTAAGGGTGGAAAAAGCAGCGGCGGTAAATCAAAGGAACCAAAGCTGCAGGATACAGAACGACTTCCTCAAAATGTAAAAAAATCTCAGGGTAAAGGTGGCAGTAAGGCAATCTACCCTATTTTGTTTTTCCTCTTTATACTGTTCCTTATAATCTGGGTAAACCTGCGTGCAAAGGGAAAAACTACTTACGAAAATCCTTATGTAGATACAAACAAATATAAGCTGCCGCTTACGGACGATTCTAAAATGCCAATGGTGCACTTTCTGCGGCTGGAGCTCAACGAAAACGAAAAGCTTAATTTTGCAACAGAAACAAATCAGAAGGGAAACGAAGGAAACCTTGTTGTAACCAATCAGAGGGTTGTTATATTTTCTGTACAGGAGAATGTAGAAATTCCTTTGGAAGCAATAACCGGCATTTCTTCTGCAACTTCAACTGTTTTGACAATTGCCACAACAGAAAAAAAATACTATGTATTCATGCCTGAAAATCAGATGAAATATGCAATTGCAGTTTTAAAATGGACTGCTAAAAAATAAAGTCAATTCAACAGGAGATTCACTATGAAAAATCTACACAGGGCAGCAGGTCTGCTTACCGCTTTATTTATCTTTACGCTTGCTGGCTGTAAGGGTGCAAAAAATAATTCGGCCCAGCAAGGCATGGGTTTAAGCTCAAAGGTAAGCATTGCAAAAACACGTACCCCGGTTGTAATGACGCTGGAAAACGATGTTGCGTCCTTTGATTCTATGACCAATTTTTTTAAGCCTGATTATGCTACGGAATCTCCTGAACAGCAGGAAGAAGCAAATGCCGCTTCTTCTAAAGGAACCGCTTCAAAGAGTAAAAAGAGTTCCAAGCCTACAACCCAGGTTATTCCGGGACTCAGAAAGCTTAGTGATTATCTGACCTCTTATTCTTCTGAAAAAAAACGGATTAAACTGCCGGAAACAAAAAAGGCTGCTTCACAAAAAGATGAAGATTATTCGGACAGACCTTTGACTGTAGAAGACTGGGGTCCAAAAACAAGTGTAGTTTCGGAAGCAGAAAACCCAAGCTTTTATGTAATTTTTTCTGTTCCTGTCCGTTCTCTCACAAGTCTTGATACTGCAGAAGCTGCAGCAGAGATTTTGAGTATTGAACCCCAGCTCAAGGGAAGCTACCACTGGTACGGAACCCAGCACATAAGCTTTGAGGCAGAAGAAGCCGCTGATCCTGCAACAATTTATACAATCAAAGTAAAGCCGGACCTTACTTCTATTTATGGAGACAAAATCACAGGCGAAACAACTTTTAAAACCAAAGCCGAGCCTGTTCAAATAAAAAATATTTACGGCGGTTACATAAAGGAAAAAGACTGTGCCTATGACAATACAACAGGTGCCCTTCCTCCTTACGAAAACCGCGTGTTTGTACGCACTAACTATCTTCTTACAGCAGATTCACTTGCAGAAAGACTTGAACTTTTTATTGGAAGCCAGCAGCTTGCACGCCAGGATTTTATGGTAGAAGGTGACTTTACAAATAAGAGCTTTAGCTGGTGGAAAAACGAACCGGAATGCGATGTTCAGACAAATAAGACAAACTCTTTTGTAGTAACAATTACTGCAGAGGTTCCGCACAACGCAATCATCACTGTAAAATCTGCAGATGACACTAGAAAGTTTACTTACAAAACCCTGCAGCCTTTCCATTATGTAAATATCCCGGAATATGCAGACTATTCAAGCGGAAAGACAGGCAACCCTCTTAGAGTAAGACTTACACAGACTGTAGATATGCAGACAGTTTTAGAGTATGTTCAGGTTCGCACAATGGACGGAACTGTTCTGCCGCTTACTGCCGACAACGTTATTATAAACGGCTGCTATCTTACCATTCACAGTTTGCCGCTCGAAATGGACAAAGCCTACCGCCTTTATTTTATGAAAGGTTTTAAAGATATTTACGGCCAGATTTACAGCGATGGTGCATATAATTATTATTCGGAATTCCGCACTCGCCCGGTTAAAGCCTATGCAAAATATCTTGACTACGGTGCAAAGATGATGGAAGCCCAGTTCCCGCACAAGCTTATTTATGAGCATCAGAATATTAATGCCGGCTCCTTCTACAAGGTAAGCGAGGTTCTTAATCCTCTTTACACAAAGGAACAGGGTATTACAGACGGCAAGACCATGATTTTTAAAGGCGTAAAAAACAAGCGCCAGTTTGAAGAAATTAATCTTGATGATTACCTTACCAACGGCTACGGCTTTGTACGCTTTGACGCTTCTACCTTATACACAACCGTAAACTATTATGACGAGCTTGTAGAAAAGAACGATAAAAATATACTCACAGTTCAGGTAACCGACCTTGGAATTACAACACGTATGGGTATCAACCGCGCTGTAGTAATGGTACGAAGCCTTTCTACCGACAAGCCGGTGGAAAATGCTGATGTATATATTCTTCATGATATAAACGAATTTACGGACAACCCGCTTAACCATATGATTGCCCAGGGCAAAACAGATGCAAACGGACTTGCTGTAATTAATTACACCGAAGAACAGATTCAGGCCTATGAACGCAACGAAAGCTACAAATACAATTACAACGACAATATCTGTGTTTATGTAAGTAAGGGCGACGATAAGGCTGTTTTTGTTCCTACCTCGCACAATTCCTGGAGGGACGGTGTTACAACCTCCAACCGCCAGTCAGCACGAAAGCCAATACAGCGAACCTTTATGTTTGTTGACCGTGGTGTATACCGACCTGGAGAAACAGTTACCTTCCGCGGTATAGACAGAGACCAGGTTTTGGGAAGCCTCATTGTTCATAAGGGCGACTATACCATTACCCCTCAGGAGGGCTGGTGGAAGGGACAGCCAATTGCAGATCCTATAAACGGCACTCTGTCAGAAAGCGGAGGCTTCTATGGTTCCTTTAAAATTCCTGATGACCAGGAGCCTGGAACTTATACAATCCGTTACCGCCGTGCCGATGCAAAGGATGAATACGATTACGAATCTGTATATTTTAAGATAGCAGAATTTGAACGTGTAAAAACAACTGCTTCTATCACAATTCCACAAGTAACCTACTATAGCGGAGACACTCTTACCGCAGAGCTTTTTGCAGAATATCTTGCAGGAGGTGCTTTGAGCGGAGCAAGCTACGAAAGTACCTGGTACAAGCAGGCTCTTAACATGTCCTTTGAAACCCCGGAAACTAAGGGTTATTCCTTTGGTCCGGACCTTTATTCTTACCGCAGTTATTATTCAGAAGCAGACGGAAAGCTTAGTGCCGATGGAAAAGCAAGCCTTACCTGTAATTCAGAAAAGATTACAGACGGTGCCGCATACCAGTATCGTGTAGAAGCAGCAGTAACCGATGTTTCTAACCAGCGCATTTCTACACAGAGCGAGACGATTGTTCATCCTGCAAAATTCTATGTGGGCTTAAAGAGCAACAGATCTGGCGGTGGTTTTGCTAAAAAAGACAACAAGCTTGAATTTGACTATATTCTTACAGATGTAAACGGAGAGCTTTTGAGTAATGCGGCTAAAAAAGCGGCTTCGGTAAACTATACGCTCACACGCGAAGAATGGACAATGGTTCATGAACAGAGCGTAGACAACACACTTTACACCCGCTATGAACGACAGGATGTGGAAGAAGCAACCGGTAGTATAGAAATTAAACAGAAGGGAAAGTTTGATATTACTCCTGTAAATTCCGGCTGGTACACCCTCAAGCTTACCGGTACAGATACAGACGGAAACACTGTTGTTACAGAATACGGCTTTTATGTAACAGGCGGTTCTTCTTACCGCTATAACAATTATAATTCAGAAGCAATCAATCTTACACCGGATCAGTCACAGTATAATCCTGGCGACATAGCACAGGTGCTCATGGAAAGCCCGCTTCCTGCTGGAGACTATCTGATTACTGTAGAACGCGAAGGTATCTTTACCGAAGAAATAAGACATTTTGATTCTCCTGCCAACGTAATTGAAATTCCTATTGCAACAAATTATGTTCCGGTAATTTATGTAGCAGTTTCTTCTTATTCTGTACGAAACGGAGAACCTACCCACGAATACGGTGAGCCGGATCTGGACAAGCCAAAGGGCTACTTTGGTGTAACACCGCTTTTTGTAAATCCTTATGTAAGAGCCTTCTCTGTAAAGGTAGAAAGCGACAAACCAACCTACAAGCCGGGAGAAACAGCAACATTAACTCTTACAGCAACCAAGGGTGGCAAGCCTGTTTCAAATGCAGAGCTTACTGTAATGGCTGTAGACCGTGGTGTTCTTGATTTGATTAATTACCATGTTCCAAATCCTATTGAATATTTTTACTCAAGCTACAACTACCCTCTCCGTGTAAGAGGTGGTGACTCCCGAGCCCTTTTGATGGATCCTGTTTCTTACAGCATCAAGGATCTGCTTGGTGGAGATGCCGACGAAGAAGAAAAAGATGAAGACGACGAACGCAAGGACTTTAGGCCAACCGCAGTCTTTGAACCTGTTGTAATGACAGACAAGGACGGAAAAGCAACCATAACCTTTAAGCTGCCTGACAGTCTTACGACCTACAGAGTTACTGCTTTTGGTGTAAAGGACGACCTTTTTGCTTTGCAGGAAGATGAGTTTGCAGTTCAGAATCCTATTAATGTTCAGCAGGTTCAGCCAAGAAAGCTGCGCGAACGCGATACTGCAGAATGTGGTGTTCTTATTACAAACCTCGATTCCGAAGGTCACGAAATTACTGTAAGCCTTGAGGCACGCACTCCAACCAAGAACACTTCTCAGGATGAGCGTGAAGGACGCATTACTGTTCCTGGAGTTGCTGTTGTAGACGGAGAAGCCCAGCACAAGGTTTGGGTTGCAAGCGGCGAAAGCACTGTTGTTTATTTTGATGTTGCGGCTCAAACGCAGGGAACCGTCCAGCTGGTTTATACAATAAGTTCAGACATTCTCAACGAAAAGCTCAACTCTCCTGTAAAGATTGAAAAGACCTTTACCTACGAAACAGTTGCAACCTACGGCACACTCGACGACGACAAAAAATCTAAGCAGAGCGAAATTGAGCAGATTGCAATTCCAGGCTTTGCAAAAGAAGGACGCGGAGACCTTAGTTTTACAATTGATGCAACAAGACTCGGTATGCTTGGTGGCGCAGTAAACTATCTGTTTGACTATCCGTACGGCTGTCTTGAACAGCAGTCAAGTGCAGTCCTCCCGCTCATAGCCTTTGGAGAATATATTGATGTATTTGGTCTTGATTCAAAGATTGCAGACCTGCGCAAGTGCGTAAAATCTTATATCTCCGGCTGGGGCAAATACCAGAACGAAGACGGAGGCTTCCCTTACTGGCCGGGCGGCTCTTATTCTTCTCTTTATGTAAGCATGCGCATGGCCTACATTTATGTTCTTGGAACTCAGCGCGGCTACACAAAGGACGACTTTGGCTACAACCTGTCAAAGCTTCTGGATTACATTTACAACAATGCAAATCTTTACGAAAGCTATTCTTACGATTACCTCAAGGCCTATGCCGCTTACATCTTTACACTTGCAGGCGACAACCGCATGAATGCAGCAATGGACAAGCTGTTCAAAAAGCGCCAGGAGCTTAATCTTTCTGCACAGTCACTTCTTGCACTTGCCTACACAAATCTTAGTGCAAACGGAGACCGCTCTGCCCTTTCAAATGCAAAGACTCTTGCAAATGAAATAAGGGATTATCTGCAGCCTGATGGACGCACTGTAACCGTACTGCGCAAAACCAGAACCGACAGATGGGACTGGTATAATTCCGACAGCGAACAGATGGCTCTTATTTTACAGCTGTTTACTACAATCAATCCAAAGGACAGCATGGTAGACAGACTCATCTATACACTTTTGCAAAACCAGAGTCACGGCTACTGGAGCAATACTGCAACCACGAGCCGCGTTCTTGAAGCAATTTATACTTACATACAGCTGCGCGAACTGGACAAGACAGATTATTCTGCCAGCGTAACACTTGGCGGCAAGCAGATTCTTAATTCCAACTTTAAGGGTGCAGATGCAAAGCCTGTAACACTAAAGCTGCCGTTTGAAGATGAAATTGTTGCTTCTCTTGCAAAAGATACCGCACAGGAAGTTACATTCGAAAAGAACGGAAAAGGTAATCTTTACTAC
>JAEEGJ010007048.1_pt1 | contig 32855 bp, 26 predicted proteins | sample 8958761 | NCBI WGS metagenome assembly JAEEGJ01 (sample SAMN16246546, study PRJNA631951) | gut metagenome | biome: gut microbiome; feature: rumen; material: RS-attached | host: Bos | place: Iran: Karaj | collected 2018-10
GTCGGCCGCCTGGTCGAGGACTTCATGCTGCAGGGCGGCGTGGACGTTTCGCTCATCAAATGGGTGCCGTACGACGGCGTGGGGCGCCAGGTCCGCAACGGCCTGAACTTCACGGAACGCGGCTACGGCATCCGCGGCGCGGTGGGGTGTTCCGACCGCGGCAACACGGCGGTCTCCCAGCTCAAAGCGGGCGACATCGACTTCGACATGATCTTCGGCAAGCTCGGCAGCCGCTGGTTCCACACGGGCGGGATCTTCGCCGCGCTCTCCGACACCACGCCGGGCGTCGTGATCGAGGCGCTGAAGGCCGCCAAGAAATACGGAACTGTGACCAGCTACGACCTCAACTACCGTCCGTCGCTGTGGAAGGCCATCGGCGGCAAGGAGCGCGCCCGCGAGGTCAACCGCGAGATCGCGCAGTACGTGGATGTGATGATCGGCAACGAGGAGGACTTTACCGCCTGCCTCGGATTCGAGGTCGAGGGCCTCGACGCGAACATCAGCGCCATCGATCCCGCCAACTTCCGCAAGATGATCGAACGCGCCGTCTCCGTCTACCCGAACTTCCAGGCCGCGGCCACCACGCTCCGCACCGTCCGCACCGCCACGGTCAACGACTGGAGCGCGATCGTGTGGAGCGACGGCAAGTTCTACCAGGCGAAGCAGCGCGACGGCCTCGAGATCTTCGACCGCGTCGGCGGCGGCGACAGCTTCGCCTCCGGCCTCATCTACGGCTTCCTGGAAAAGGGCGATCCCGCGCTCGCGGTCGAATACGGCGCGGCCCACGGCGCGCTCGCCATGACCACCCCCGGCGACACCTCCATGGCGCGTCTCGCCGAGGTGGAAAAGCTGGTCGGCGGAGGCGGCGCCCGCGTGGACCGCTGAGCATCCGTCATCAAAAAGAAAGCAAGCTCAACAACCGGGAAGCCGCACCTTCGAAACAAGCTCGACGGCTTCCCGTTTTTTTACCTCCGAACAGGGGGAAAGAACATCTTCTGAGGAAAGTGCCCTTGCAAAATACGGCAAGATGTCAGTTTTTTTTCATCGGGCTTGTTTTTTGATTTTCCGCATGTATATTAGTTGCCGGATTCACAACATCGGCAGAGGGATCACCGGCTATGAATTGGAACGACATCGACCTGAGAACGTGGCGTGCTTACGAGAACTCCCGGGCACGTTTTGAGAAGGATCCGGCGCGATACCGCCGGCGCCTTGCCCTTCCTCTCCCGTGGCACGGCCTGCTCGCTCTCCTCGGCATCTGTTTTTTCCTGTTTATCCTCGGCATTTTCGCGGTCGGCGCGGTCATGACTCTGAGCCGGAAAGAGTATATCGGTACGGCGTGCTTACTGTTCGGGTTCGGGTTGTTCCTCTGTATTCTGACGATCGTGCTTTTCCTGCGCAGCCGCCCCGCGGGGATGCCGCTCGACCCGGAGAAGTTCGGACGGCTTTTCGACGAGGTCGAGCAGATCTGCCGCGACCTGAAGATCGCCCCGATCCGGCAAATCCGCCTCGATCTGAGCGACCGCATCACGGTCGTCCCGCGGTTCAGGAACAGGGCGCGGAGCAGACGCGACATACTCGTCGTCGGCTTCCCGCTGATCTGCGCGCTGGACGCCCGGTCGTTCCGCATTTGCCTGATGCGGGCGCTCCAGCGGGAAAAAGCGCCCGGCGACGCCCTGCTGACGTGGATCGGACGCGTCTGGTCGGTGCCGACGGGGAACAACCCGTTCGTTACGGGCGAGGTCGGCACATGGGATTATGTAACGTATAACGCACACTCGACAGTGAACATGCTCGAGCAGTATGTGTCGATCTCCCCGCTTCAGAGACTGGAGGAACAGGACGGCGACGCGTCCTGCCGCGGGGCATTCGGCGCGCGGGATTTCGCCGTGGCCGTGACGCGGGCGCGGTTCCTCGCCGAACGCTGCGACCCGCGGACGCTTCTGCTCCGGTGCCTCGCCGAAGGTGGCGTTCAACATCTTTCCGCTGTTCTCCGCGATGAGGTCCGCAAGGCGATTCCTGAGGCGGAAAAGGTGCGCATTCTCGGTCGCATGATCCGCGCATCGGAGCCCGTCATGGAGACGCGTCCGGCGTTCCGGGAACGCGTCGGCACGGACGATCCCGCCGCGCTGCTGCCGTATTTGCAGGGCGCCCCGGACGCCGCCGAACGCTATCTCTTCTCGTGCCCGGACTTCGAGGCGGAATATGACGCCTGGCTGGAAGCGCGAATCCGCAAGGCGAAGACGGATGAATTCGTCCGGCGTTTGAGGGAGAAAGAGGCACTTGACGAATCGTCTTCCGAGCCCGCCGCGTGGATCGCCGCGCTCGACGCCGCCGCACGGCTCGGGCACACTGAGCTCGAACGCGACCTGCTGGAAAAAGCCGTCGAGAAGTTCCCGGAAAACATGTCATTCCATACGCGACAGCTCGCCCGGCGCATCCGGGACGCCGCCACAGCCGAAGAGGAATCCGATGCCGCCGCCGAGCTCGAACGAATCACGAAAGACGATCCGGCGCTTGTGCAGATATTTCACGGCGTCCTGTACGATTCCGCCGTGCGGAGCGGCGACGCGGAACACGTCAGGCGTCTGCTTGCGGCGCGGGAGTCCGCGAAGAAGCGCCTCGCCGAAATGAAGCGCGGCAAAATGAACCTGTTTGGGGCGAGCTTGCTGCTCGTCGGGATGCTGGTCCTGGTGTTTTTTACGGGCTCTATCTTCCTTCGGTTGCTGCCCGGCGGGAAATACGGCTTCCTGGGGTATTTCATTTGCGGAGCTCAAGTCGTCATCATGTTCTGCTGGGTGGCTCTTCAGGACCGGAAGGAAAGGCGGGAGCGTAAGGCGGGAAAAGCCCCCGCGTCCGCGACCCCGTTCGACGACACCGCGATGTTTCCTTCGCCGGAACCGGAGGAGGCACGGCCCGTCGAAATCAATTTGGGCGGGTTCCGTCTTTCCCTGAACTGGATATTCGGCGTGCTTTTCGTGCTGCTCTCGCTCGCCGGATTCTACCACATCATCCGGACAGAACGCGAACTAGGCCGGAACATGGAGGCCGCGATGACGGCATACGAGGCGAAGGACTTCGAGACCGCGGCAAGGCATATCCGGGCGGTCGCCGAACGCAACGACGCCGAAGCGCAATGCCTGCTCGGGGTATTCTACGCGGAAGGCCGCGGCGTCGAGCAGGACTATGCCGAAGCCGTCAAATGGTTCCGCAAGGCGGCGAAGGACAGCAAATACCGCAAAGGCATAAGCGGGGCGAAATGTCGGCTCGGCGACTGCTATTTCCTTGGCACGGGCGTCGAACAGGACTACGACAAGGCGCTGACCTGGTATCGCAGGGCCGCCAAACAGGGCAATCACATCGCGCAGCGCAAGCTCGGCGACTGCTACGCCGAAGGCCACGGCGTCGAACGGGATTTGACCGAAGCCGCGAAGTGGTACCGTCTCGCCGCCGAGTACGGCGACGAGGAAGCGGAAGCCGCGCTCGAAAGGCTCGAAGCTCAACGAACCGAACCATAGTGAAAGGACCTGAACCATGTCGAACAAGCACAAGTCCCGCTGGATCATCGTCGCGGGCATCGCCGTTCTGGCGGTCGCACTGGGCGTCTTCGCCTTCGTCCGCTGGGGGAAGCCGGAGCCCGGTCAGGCGGAGTTCAAGGCGTACAAGGCCGACTACAAGGCGGGGAATCTCAGATCGGCGATCGAACACTGCAGGCTGGCGGCGGATCAGGGCAACCTGAAGGCGCAGACGCTGCTCGGGCTCTTCTACTCGCTAGGCACGGGCGTCGAACAGGATCACGCCGAAGCGGTGAAGTGGTACCGAAAAGCCGCCGAACAGGGCTTCGGCACGGCGCAGACGGAGCTCGGGATCTGCTATGAATGCGGCGAAGGCATCGAACAGGATTATGCCGAGGCAGTGAAGTGGTACAAAAAAGCCGCCGAACAGGGCAACGCGCAAGGCCAGCTCCGGCTCGGGACCGCCTACAGCCTGGGACGCGGCATCGAACAGGACGACGAAGCGGCGTTTTACTGGATTTACAAGGCGGCGGCGCAGGGCGACGACACCGCGCAGTACCATCTCGGCTTGCTCTACCGGAAGGGCAAGGGCGTGACCAGAAGCGACAAAAAGGCCGCGAAATGGTTCAAGAAGGCCGCGAAACAGGGCAACGCGGACGCGCAGTACAAATACGCCTCTGTCATGCGATACGGGCCGGCTGATGAATGTGACGAAAAGGAGGTGTTCAAGTGGTTCAGCAAGGCGGCGGAACAGGGACACCTCGAAGCGATGCACGAGCTTTATTACTGCTATCGCGCCGCGTCCGGCGTGGAGCAGGACATCCGGCAGGCGATCTACTGGCTCCGGAAGGCGGCGGAACAGGGCAATTCCGAGTCGCAGATCACGCTGGGCAACCACTACCGGCGCGGCTTCGGAGTCCCGAAGGACGAGGGCGAGACGTTTTACTGGTACCGCAAAGCCGCGGATCAGGGCGACGGCGAAGCACAATGCGGGGTCGGCGTGTGCTATGAAGAAGGCATCGGCGTCGAGCCGGATGTCGACGAGGCGGTGAAATGGTACCGTCTGTCGGCGGAACAGGGCAACAGACACGGTCAATACGAGCTCGGGAAGTGCTATCGCGAGGGCAAAGGCGTCGAAAAAGACATGGCGGAAGCCGTGAAATGGTACCGTCTGGCCGCGGCTCAGAAAAACTATGACGCGAAAGAAGCCCTGAAGGAACTGGGCCTTGCCGAATGACCGACCCGCGGCTGAACGGGGCGTCCGCGCCCTTTCGGCTTAACGTTAAAACGCAGCGTCCCTCCCGTTAGTTTCGAAAAAAACGGAAGTTTTCCTCATTTTTCCGCCGTTTCCGCTTGATTTTCCGCACAAACGTGGTAAAATACAGGAAGCAAACACGCGCGGACGCATGTTCGAGCTCAAATTCGCTTCCGCGCCCAACGATTTTTCAGCCGGTTTCGGCAGGATGCGGAGACGACATGACAGCATTCAAAGACGAACTTCGCCGCGTGGGCGAAGAGATCGGGGATTTCCTCAAAAACGATCCTTTCCCGAAGGCGATCCGGCCCGCCAGCCTCGGTGAAGCCGTGCGGGATTACCCCGGACGCGGCGGCAAACGCATCCGCCCCGCGCTCGTGCTGTGGGCGTGCGAACTGTTCGGCGGCGACCGCGCACAGGCGGTCCCGGCGGCGGCCGCGCTTGAGATCTACCACAACTGGACGCTCGTGCATGACGACATCATCGACCGCGACGAGCTTCGCCGGGGGCGTCCCTCCGAACACGTCGCGCTCCGCGACTATGCGGCATCCGAGCTCAAAGCGGATGCGCCCCTTGCGGCATTCTTCGGCGAATCGTTCGCGATCCTCGCGGGCGACGTCCAGCAGGGCTGGGCGGTCGAAGCCCTCGCGTCCGTCGCTGACCGGGGCGTCGATCCGGCGCTCGCGCTGAAGCTTGTGCGCGCCATGCAGACGAAGCTCAACCGCGAGCTCATTTCCGGCGAGGCGCTGGACGTGGAATTCGAACTGCGCGACCCGGCGACGGTTTCCGAGGCGGCAGTCATGAACATGATCAACGGCAAGACCGGCGCGATCATGGAGTTCGCGCTCCACTGCGGCGCGGCGTTCGCGAAGGGCGCGTATGAGCCCGCCTCGCCCGATTTCCAGGCGCTTTCCCGCTACGCCGCGAACCTCGCCGCCGCGTTCCAGCTGCAGGACGACATGCTCGGCGTCTTCGGCGACGAAAAAGTCATCGGCAAGCCGCTCTGCTCCGATTTCCAGGAGGCGAAGCCCACCATGCTCTACCTCGAAGCCGTGCGGCGTCTCCCCGCGGAGCGCCGGCCCGAGCTCGACGCCCTCCTGCGCCTGCCGCGTTATTCCGACGCCGACATCGCGTCGATCCGCGCGATCCTGACCGAAACCGGGGCCGCCGACGCGGTCCGCGGCAGCATCGCCGCGCTCTCCGGCCTCGCCAAAAACGCCCTTCAGCCGCTGCCGGACAATCCGTGGCGCGCTATGCTGAACACCCTCGTCGATCAAATGCTCATCCGTTCCGTATAACAACCCCCAAAACACGTAAAGGAGTCAAAACGTATGAAGATCAAAAAGATCACGTTCCAGGGATGGAAAAACTGCATTGAGCTCACCCATGGCGATTTCCGCATCGTCGTCACCACGGAGGTCGGCCCCCGCATCGTCGGCGCCTTCCTCGGGCCGAAGGGCGAGAACCTCCTTTACCTCGACAAGAAGCTCGTCGGCACCTCGAACCAGAAGGTCTGGACGAACTACGGCGGACACCGCATCTGGCACGCCCCGGAAGACAGCGTGCGTTCCTACTGCCCGGACAGCCGCAAGGTCGTCGTGGCGGAACTGCGCGACGGCGGCGTCTCGTTCATGGCACCCCGCGAAGAGCTCACCGGCATCGTGAAGACCATCAACGTCTATCCCGAAGGCAACAATTCCTTCCGCATCGAGCACCAGATCCGCAACGAGGGCCTCTGGGACATCGAAGCCGCCGCATGGGGCATCACCCAGCTCATGCCCGGCGGGACCGCCATCCTGCCGCAGAACCGCGGCCCCGAAGGGCTCGTCCCGAACCGCTCCGTCAACTTCTGGCCCTATGCCAAGCCGGACGATTCCCGTTTCGTGTACGGCGACCGCTTCGTGCTCGTGAAGCAGACCGCCAAGGGCGCGCCCACCAAGATCGGCCTCAACTCCGGCGAAGGCTGGTGCGCCTACATCAACAACAACACCGCGTTCATCAAGCAGTTCGAGTATTTCGACGAGAACGAATATCCGGATCTCGGCAGCTCCATCGAAGTCTACACCGAGGGCGGCTACCTCGAACTCGAAACGCTCGGCCCGCTCGCCATCCTCGAACCCGGCGACGAGGTCACGCACTCCGAATACTGGACCGCCGCCGAAGTCGAGCAGATCCCGCTCAACAACGACAACGACGTGATCGAGATGCTCGGCATCGTGGAGGACGACGAATGCGGCTGCGAGGACGACTGTTGCTGCCACGACGAGGAAAAGAAAGCCTCGAAGAAGGCCGCGAAGAAGTCTTCCAGGAAGGCCGATTCCAAGGCCGCCGCGAAGGCGGACGGCGCGAAGAAGACCGCCTCGAAGAAAGCCCCGGCGAAGAAGGCCGCGAAGAAAGCCAAGTAAGGGGAGGCAAAGCCTCCACTGCGGTTGTGCCCGGCTACGCTCGGGCACAAGAAAGAGTTTTATCCCCCCTGCGGAACGGTTGACAGCCTCCGCAGGGGGATTTTGAAAGGACTGGATACATGAGTCGCGCACAAGTTTTTACCGCACGCATCGACTGGAGCGACCTCGACCTGCTCGGACACGTGAACAACATCGCGTTTTCGAGGTTCTTTCAGGCGGCGCGGGTCGAATACTGCGGCCACATCGGGATGAAGGTCTATCAGGGCATGAAGACCGGCCCTATCCTGGCGGCGTCGCGCGTGCAGTTCACAGCCCAGCTCTTCTTCCCAGGCAATGTCCGCATCCTCACGCGCATCAAAAAGGCGGGCGGCACGAGCATCGTCCTGGAACACGCCCTGTTCGATGACAAGGGCACGATGTGCGCGTTCGCCGAGGACGTCGTGGTGCGCTACGATTTCGAGGCGAAGACGAAGATCCCGCTCGGCGACGAAATCCGCGCCCTGATCGCCGACTACGAATCCGCCTGCGAAGGCGAATTCCCCGACTTTCCTGAGACAAAATAAAACACTGCTGCACACAAGCTACGCCTGAAACACCTGCCGGGATCATCAGCCTGTCAGGTGTTCTTTTTTCTCCCGTTTCACGTTAAGTTCACGTTAATTTTTAACTCTGGTTTGTTTTTTTCGCGTTCCGCATATATAATATTTTCTATCAACGCCTTTTTCATCTGCCCCCAACAAGCGGAAACGACAACCCATGACAACCAATCTGACAAGAGACGGACTCGAGATCACGCCGGTCATTTTCGGGACCAGCTGCCTCGGCAATCTCTACCGCGTCCTGCCATACGAAACGAAACTCGAGCTCGCCCGCGCCTGGTTCCGCACCGCCGCGAAACCCGCGATCGACTCCGCCGGGAAATACGGCGCGGGACTCGCGCTCGAATCCATCGGACGCGCGCTCCGCGACCTCGCGGTCCCCTCGGACGGCATCACGGTCAGCGTGAAGCTCGGCTGGCGCAGGAAACCGCTCACGACTCCGGAACCGACGTTCGAGCCGGGGGTGTGGGCCGGCCTCGAATACGACGCGGAACAGGACATCTCCTACCATGGCATCATGCGCTGCTACGAAGAGGCGGAGGAACTGCTCGGCGGAGCCTGCGGCATCGACCTCGTTTCCGTTCACGACCCCGACGAATTTCTGGCTGGCGGCGGCACGGTCGAGGACATCCTCGGGGCTTACCGTGCGTTATTCGAGCTGAAGCAGGCCGGACGCGTCCGCGGGGTCGGCATCGGCGCCAAGGACTGGCACGTGATCCGCAGCCTCTATAATGACATTAAATTCGACTGGGTGATGCTCGCCTGCGCCCCGACTATCCTGCGCCATCCGCGCGAGCTCCGCGCGTTCATGGAAAAACTCAAGGCCGACCGGGTCGGCGTCATCGACTCCGCACTGTTCAACGGCGGATTCCTCACCGGCGGCTCCATGCTCGACTACCGCAAGGCGGATCCCGTCCGCGACGCCGCGCTGTTCCGGAAACGCGCCGACTACCTCGCCGTCTGCAAGGATTTCTCCCTCGATCCGGCCGCTGCGGCCGTCGAATACGGATTCCGTCAGCCCGGCGTGGTCGCGGTCTCGCTGAACACCTCCGATCCCGCCCGCATCCCCGTGAACGCATCTTATGCTCAACACCATGCGCCCGCGGAGTTCTGGGCCGAGCTCATCCGCAGAAAGGTCATCGACGATGAAAATTGACGCGCATCATCATTTCTGGCACTACAATACGCAGGACTACGGCTGGATCTCCGACGAGATGGCCGTGCTCCGCCGCGATTTCCTCCCCGCCGATCTCAAACCCGAACTCGACCGCGCCGGGATCGACCGCGTGGTCTCCGTGCAGGCGCGCCAGTGCGTCGAGGAGACCGAATGGCTCCTGAAGCTCGCGGAGGAAAACGATTTCATCGCGGGCGTCGTCGGCTGGCTCCCGATCGCCTCGCCGGACTTCCCTTCCCTGCTCGAAAAGTTTGCCGCGAACCCGAAACTCCGCGCGATCCGCCATGTGGTGCAGGATGAGCCGGACGACCGGTTCATCCTCGGCGAGGCGTTCAACCGCGGCATCGACCGTCTGCTCGCCGCGCATCTCGTGTACGACATCCTCATCTTCGAACGCCACCTGCCCTACGCGATCGAATTCGTGAAGAACCACTCGCCGGAGCAGGTCTTCGTGCTCGACCATATCGCCAAACCGAAGATCGCCGCCGGAGAAATGCAGCCCTGGGCGGACAATCTCCGCAAGCTCGCGGCTTTCCCGAACGTCTACTGCAAGCTCTCCGGCCTCGTGACCGAAGCCGATATCCGCAACTGGACGCCCGACCAGCTCCGCCCGTACGTCGAGACCGTGCTGGACGCTTTCGGCCCCGAGCGCGTGATGTTCGGCTCCGACTGGCCCGTCTGCACCTGCGCCACGAACTACTCCGCCTGGCGCGGCCTCGTCGGGGAGTTCATCTCGCGCCTCAGCGAAAACGAACAAGCTCAGATCATGGGCGGAACCGCCCTGAAAGCATATTTTGGAGGTTAACTCATCATGCGTGCATTTTCCATCACCGCGCCGTTCGAAACCGGCTATCAGGAAATCCCCGACCCCGAACTCACGCCCGGCAGCGTCCTGCTCGCCGTCAAGTTCGTCGGCCTCTGCGGCAGCGACCTCAACACCTTCCGCGGCAAAAACCCGCTCATCACCCTGCCCCGCATCCCCGGCCACGAGATCAGCGCCGTCATCGAGGCGAAGGGGCCCGGCGTCCCGGACTGCTGGCGCGTCGGACAGAAGGTGACCGTCTCCCCGTACACAAACTGCGGCGTCTGCCCCAGCTGCCTCGCGGAACGCCCCAACTGCTGCCAGTTCAACCAGACCCTCGGCGTGCAGCGCGACGGCGCGCTCACGAAACACATCGTCGTGCCGTGGACCAAGCTCTTCGACGCCGACGCCATGAAACAGGAAGAGATCGCCCTCATTGAGCCGCTGACCGTCGGCGGACACGCGTCCGACCGTTCCGGCGCGACCGAGGACAGCATCGCCGCCGTGATCGGCTGCGGAGCCGTCGGACTCGGCGCGGTGCTCGGCCTCGCCCGCAAGGGCGTCCGGAAGATGATCGCGATCGACGTCGACCCCGAAAAGCTCGCACTTGCCCGCGAGTTCGGCGCGACCGACACCGTCGACTCCTCGAAGACCGACCTCCACCAGGCGCTCGCCGACCTCACCGGCGGCCGCGGTCCGAACGTCGTAATCGAGGCAGTCGGGCTTCCGCAGACCTTCCGCGCCGCCGTCGACGAAGTCGCGTTCGCCGGATGCGTCACCTACATCGGCTACGCGAAAGCGCCCGTCGAATACGAGACCAAACTCTTCGTGCAGAAGGAACTCGACATCCGCGGCTCCCGCAACGCCATGCCCTGCAACTTCCGCCGCGTGATCGACTTCGCCGCCCGCGGACTCTTCCTGATCAGCAAGATGATCTCCCGCGTCTACGGTTTCGATCAGGCCGGACAGGCGCTTCAGGACTGGCACGACGCCCCCGCGAAAGTCTGCCGTTACCTCGTTTCGCTGGATTGAAAGGAGCACATGATATGAAACAGCTGACCCGTGAAACACCTCTGACCCGCCCCGTCCGCGTCCTCCAGTTCGGCGAGGGCAATTTCCTGCGCGCGTTCGTCGACTGGATGGTCGACCGCATGAACAAAGTCGGCGTGTTCGATTCCGCCGTGCAGATCGTCCAGCCGCTCCCGCAGGGCATGTGCGACGTGATCAACGCCCAGGGCGGTCTTTACCACGTGATCCTGCGCGGCGTAAAGGACGGTCAGGTGGTCGAGCAGATCGAACGGATCGACTGCGTGAAGGGCTGCCTCAATCCCGCCACGCAGTGGGACCAGGTCGTCGAAGCGGCGCTGAACCCCGACCTGCGTTTCGTCTTCTCGAACACGACCGAGGCGGGCATCGAATACCGTCCCGACGCCGACACGTTCCCCTCGAAGGTCGCGAAGCTCGTCACCGCCCGCGCGAAAGCCGGTCTCGGCGGCCTGATCTTCATCCCGTGCGAGCTCATCGAGCACAACGGGCGGAAACTCCGCGAATGCGTCCTGAAGTACCTCGCCGATCCGGAGGTCATCCGCTACGTCGAGGACAAGTGCATCTTCTGCAGCACGCTCGTCGACCGCATCGTGGCGGGCTATCCGCGCACCGACGCCGCGAAATACTGCGAAAAGCTCGGCGTCGAGGACAAGCTCCTCGACTGCGGCGAGCCGTTCTTCTTCTTCGTGATCGAAGGCCCCGCCGAGGTCGAAAAGGAACTCCCGGCGAAAAAGGCCGGACTTAACGTCCTCTTCACCGACGACCAGACGCCGTACCGCACGCGCAAGGTCCGTTTCCTGAACGGCGCGCACACCGCCAGCGTGCTCGGCGCGCATATGGCGGGATTCACGTTCGTGGACGAGATGGTCCGCGACGAAAAATTCGGCAAGTTCCTGCGGACCGTCCTCTTCGAGGAGGTCATGCCGACCGTGAACCTGCCCGAGGCGGAAAAGAAAGCCTACGCGGAATCCGTGCTGGAACGCTTCGCGAACCCGTACGCCCAGCATAGACTGCTCTCCATCGCGCTGAACTCCGTCTCCAAGTGGAAAGTCCGCGTCCTCCCGACGCTACTCGACTACCTCAAGCTCACCGGCAAACTCCCCGTCTGCCTCACGCAGTCCATGGCTTACCTCATCGACTTCTACCGTTCCTGCGAGATCAACGACGCGCCCGAGGTCAAGGCGTTCTTCGCCTCGAAACCCGACGTGAAGACCATCCTCGGCAAGGCGGATTTCTGGGGCATGGACCTGAACACCGTCCCCGGCTTCACCGCCGCCGTGGAACAGGGAGTCACCAAACAGCCATGATCATCCATCCGCTCGACAACGTGGAGGTCCGCGACGACGGCCACAAGTACGCCATCCGCCCCATTGCGCCGGGCGAAAACGTGATCAAATACGGCATGCCGATCGGACATGCCAAGGTGCAGATCAATCCCGGCGAACACGTCCACACGCACAATCTGGCGTCCAACCTCGCCGGACTCCTCGAATACGCCTACAATCCCGATTTCAAGCCGCTTGAAATCAGAACCACGCGCACCTTCAAAGGATACCTCCGTCCCGACGGACAGGCGGGCGTCCGCAACGACCTGTGGGTGATCCCGACCGTCGGCTGCGTGAACGACCTCGCGCGTCGTCTCGCGGACGCGGTCGGCGGCATCGCGCTAACGCACCCCTACGGCTGCTCCCAGCTCGGCGGCGACCACGAATGTACGGCGAACCTGCTGGCGGCGTTCGCGCACCACCCGAACGCGGGCGGCGTGCTGATCGTCGGCCTCGGCTGCGAAAACAACACGCTCGACAGCTTCAGGGAACGCCTCGGCGACATTTCCAAACTCAACATCCGGTTCCTGCGCGCGCAGGACGACGGCGACGAATACGCCCGCGGGCTGGAACTCCTCGCCGAGCTCGACATGGCGCGTGTCCGGGAACGCACCGACATCCCCGTCTCGGCGCTCCGCGTCGGCCTCAAATGCGGCGGCTCTGACGGCCTCTCCGGCCTCACAGCGAACCCGCTCGTCGGGCGTTTCTCCGACTGGCTGGCGGCGCAGGGCGGCACGACCGTCCTGACCGAAGTGCCGGAGATGTTCGGCGCGGAAACGCTCCTGATGAACCGCTGCGTCTCACGCGAAGTCTTCGACAAATGCGTCTCCATGATCAACGGGTTCAAGAGCTACTACGAACGCCACGGCCAGCCCATCGACGAAAACCCGTCCCCGGGCAACAAGGCGGGCGGCATCTCCACGCTCGAGGACAAGTCCCTCGGATGCGTCCAGAAGGGCGGCTCGTCGCCCGTCGTCGATGTCCTCGAATACGGTCAGCGCCTGAAGACGCCCGGCCTCAATCTCCTCGCGGGGCCCGGCAACGACCTCGTCGCGTCGTCCGTGCTCGCCGCCGCCGGGTGCCAGCTCGTGCTGTTCACCACCGGACGCGGCACACCGTTCGGCACCGTGGTCCCGACCGTGAAGGTCGCCACGAACACCCGTCTGGCGCAGTCCAAGCCGCACTGGATCGACTGGGACGCCCAGGGGCAGCCCGACACCGATGCTTTCGTCGAATTCGTCCTGAAGACCGCTTCCGGCGAAGTGACCACGAAGAATGAAAAGAACGATGCGCGGGAGATCGCCATCTTCAAGGACGGCGTGACGCTCTAATATTCCCTGCCCCTTCTCCTCTCCTGTTTTTTCTTATGCTTCCCCAGTTTTACGGGGAAGCTTTTTTTATAGGGCATATAAGGCGAATATGGCTTATGCCTCATCAGCCTTATTGGCCTTATCAAAAAAACTCATAGAAAAGCCGCCGCCCGATTGCTCGGACGGCGGCGGGATAAACCAAATACTTTCGGTTCGGCCAGATTACTGCAGGAACTGGCCCGCCTGGTCGGCGAGGTCCTTGGCAGCCTGGACGGCCGCGGGTTCGTGGCCGACGGTCCAGAACGAGAAGTAGAGGTAGATGGTCAGGATCGCGGCGACCACGATGAGCGTGGTGACGATGTCGACCGGATGGATGGAGGCGCGGACTTCTTCCTTGTTGATGGAGGAGAAGGTGAGGCCCTTGATCTGTTCGGGATCCTGCGCCTTGGTCGCCAGGGAGACGACGATCAGGACGATCGCGGTGGCGAGGAAGAGCACGCCGCAAGCGTAGTAGGCGTTGAAGTTGCCGATGGCGGCGAGGATCGCGGGATTCTCAAGCTTGCCGGTGCCGAAGAAGGTCTGGATGGTCAGCTTGCCCATACCGAGGATGAAGCCGACGGTAAGGCCCCAGACGGCGCCCTTGGCGTTGATGCGGGACCAGAAGATGCCCAGCAGGAACGTGGCGGTGATGGCCGGAGCGAGGAAGCTCTGGACGTTCTGCAGGTAGTCGTAGAGACCGCCGCCGCCCTGGGCGACCTGCTTCATGATCGGGATCCAGATGAGGCCGCAGACGACGACCACGGTGGTCGCGATCTTGCCGACGAAGACCAGTTCCTTCTCGGAAGCGCTCTTTTTCAGTTTCTGATAGATGTCAACCGTGAAGAGGGCCGCGGAGGAGTTGAAGAGGGAGGAAAGAGAGCTCATGAGGGCTGCGAGCAGGCCGGCGATAACGAGACCGCGGAGGCCGGGAGGAAGCAGCTGGGTCACGAGGGTCGGGAACACTCTGTCGCCGTCGATGCCGGTACCCTTGATCGGGAGCTGGATGACGCCCTGGTGATGGAGAGCGGCGCCGATGAGGCCGGGGATCAGGAAGATCATGACGGGCATGACTTTCAGGGCAGCGCCCCAGATCGTGCCGCGGCGGGCGATCGTCAGGTTCTTGGCGGCCAGCGTGCGCTGCACGATGTACTGGTCGGTGCACCAGTACCAGATACCGATGATCGGGGAGGCGATGCAGATGGCGAGCCACGGGAAGTCCTTGTCGGACAGCGGGTGCCAGAGAGCGTACTTGGAAGCGTTCATCGCGGTGAAGTCGCGGAGTCCGCTCCAGCCGCCGTCGAGCTTGGAAAGGCCGAAATAGAGGATGAAGATGGAGCCGAGCAGCAGGATGATGGCCTGGCAGGCGTCGGTGTAGAGAACCGCGCGGAGACCGCCGAACACGGAGTAGAGACCGGTCAGGATGATGGTCAGGAGCGCGCCGCACCAGAAGGCGTCGAGGCTGCCGAGGTGGAAGTCCGGGAAGAGGACGTTGAACACGAGGGCGCCGGCGTAGACCGTGACGGAGACCTTGGTCAGCACGTAGGCCGCGAGGGAGATGATGGAGAGGATCCAGCGGGCGGTCGGGCTGAAGCGCTTCTCAAGGAATTCAGGCATCGTGAAGACCTTGGAGGTGTAGTAGTACGGGACGAAGACCCAGCCGAGCATCAGGAGGACCCATGCGTGGAGTTCCCAGTGCGCGAGCGAGAGACCGGTGTTCGCGCCGGAACCGGCGAGACCGACGATGTGCTCGGAACCGACGTTACTGGCGAAGAGACTGCCGCCGATGGCGAACCAGCCGATGTTGCGGCCGCCGAGGAAGAAGTCGGAGGAGGTGTTCTGGCCTCTGGACGACCAGATCGCCACGCCGGCGATGATCGCGAAGTAGCCGATGATCACGACCCAGTCGAGTGCGTTCAGAGAGACGGAGGTCGAGGTCGCGTTGGCGACGGCTTCGGTGACCTCTGCGGGGGCGGATTCCACGGCGGAGTTCACCGCTTCGGCGATGTCGGCCTGCGCAGTCAGAATCCAGTTGAGAGTGCTAACCATTTGTTTCTGGTCCTTTCTTAGTTTATTGTATGTTGGGAGAATATGTGTTTAAAATAATTTGTCTAAAACATACACCATATAAAGGCAAAAATCAACCCCGGAACGGACAAAATAAAGACTTTTTCCGTATTTCTTTCCTTACTTTCTAAAGAATGATGCGCATCAAGCTCAAAAAAGACTGCTTTTTTTGATTCTGATTCGAGGTTATCTCCGGCTGGAATACGGGTGTTCCTTGCTCCAAAGGCGCAAATCCAGCTCCATTACATCGAACACGCTCAGAATCTCTTTCAGTTCCTCCAGCGTCCTACGCGCCGTTTCCGATCCAAGATCGCCGTGCGACGGCATCTCGAAAAGGTCGCGGCCGCCCTCGATCGGGATCGCGATGTAGACATTCGAATTCATGAACGCGAATCCGATTTTTGATATCCCCTTGCGGAAACGTTCCGACAGGTTCAGCATCGTGTGCATGAGTTTCGGCGTCAGGATATACCGCGCCTCCACGTCGTCCTCCGTGTATACAACGAATTTCTTCTCGAACGCCGGATCCTCCATGCGGGTCATGTGACCGTGCCCGGGGAGTTTGAGTTTCTGGAGAAAATTGCCGACGACCTGTCCGAACGCCGCCTCGGCGGTATCGGGCAGCACCCAGTGACTGTACTTGAAATCCTTGTTGAAGTCCGCGACCATGAAGACGCCGCTGAAAAAAGTATGATAGGAGGTGTTCTTGCCGTCGGAATGCTTCTCCTGCACCTTCAGTTCGCTGAACCGGACCGGGATGCCTTTGTACGAACCGAACACGAGGTCTTCGCCCGAATACGAATCGGCCCTCCGGGAAAAGATCTTCGAGCGGCGGAATTCCTCCTTCGGGATGCAGCCGTCCGGATTGTAGGACAGACCGGGATCCAGTTCTTTCAGCAGCGACGGCACCACGATCTTCTTGTACAGGAGCTTCACGCCATGCATCATGTGAGTGTACACGGTCACGGCGATGATGATCCCGGGCACCAGCACGAACGGCAGATAATCTCCTGACACGACAAGCGCGCCGAGCGACAGCAACAGGGTCGCGCCGATGATAATGGCGGATAGGGTCAGAGCTTTTTTCCGCGTGGCGTCGCGGAGTTCGCGCAACTCGGCAAGCGTCTCGTCCAGCCCCGCGATGGAGCGTGGCCGGACATCGTTACTTCGGTCGGGTTCGGGGTCTTTCATGTCGGCTCGCTATGAATATTACTTGAAGAGGTCGCCGACGTTCGGGTTCGCGCGGTCTTCCGGCGCGGCCTCGAACAGCGCGGACTCCGTGAAGCCGAACATGCCCGCGAGGAGGTTGTTCGGGAAGATGCGGATCGCGAGGTTGTAGTCCGTGACGGCGGAATTGTACGCGCGGCGCGAAGCGGAGATCTGCTCCTCGATCTCGTTCAGGGAACGCTGGAGCTGCTCCACGTTCGAAGACGCCTTCAGGTCGGGGTACGCTTCGACCTGTACAAACACGTTCTTCAGCGCGCCGGAGAGTTCTTTATCGAGTCTGATGCGTTCGGCGGGATCGGTCGCGGCCGCCGCGCGGGTGCGGAGTTCCGTCAGCTTCTCCAGCGTACCCGCCTCGTGCTTCATGTACGCCTTCACGCTCGAAACGAGGTTCGGGACCAGGTCGCAGCGTTTCTTCAGCTGCACGTCGATCCCGGCAAACGCGTTCTGCACGTTCGCGCGCTTCGCAGCGAGGCTGTTGTACACGACGATGACGAAAAGAATAATGGCGACGGGAATGATCAGAAGGGCAAGCAGGGGCATGGCGGAAAACCTTTCTCTGAAAAATGATAAAACCGGTACGGAAAATACCGTTTTCAATCAATATAGCATGAAACGCCCGCAAATCAAGATGCGGGAATCATTTTCCTGCGGGAAATGAGGCGGACTGGCACTAACGCGGCGGAGACCAGACCTCCTCACTTCTTCAACGCGCGGTCATCAGACCAGCTGCCGCCGTTCGCACGTTCGTTGAACATGTGCATGGAGCTCATAGTGCGTGTACGAACAGTCTCCAGGATGTTGCCGTGCTTCACATGGCCGTCCAGATACAGCAGCGGGATATTGCCCTTGTGAATGGTGTTCCAGTCCTCGCCCGCGGCGTCCTTGTCGGTACGGTTGCCGCGCAGATGGAACGGCGCGCAGATTTCGTACTGCTGGTCGCTGTTTTTCGTCACGTCTTTGAAGTTGCTCCAGCGTTCGCCGAGGATGATCAGGTCGGACGGCGCATCGATGTCCGGAATGCGGCTCTGGACGACACGTTTGCTGTGGTCCTTCATCGTCCAAAGTCCGTAAGGATCATTGCGGCCGTAGCTCTGCTTGCCTTTCGTGATGTCGCTCGGACAGCGCGCGATCTTCAGAATCTCCCGCGCGACGGGATCAAGCTTTTTTTCATCATTGAATCTGTAAAACTCCCCTTCCGAGGAAAAGTCATAGGCGCTGCCCGCCGTTATCGCCACATTTCCCAGCCATCTTTTCCAGTTGCCGACAATGCCGTTGAGGCTGCCGCTGTTCTCCGACGCGAACTGGTGGAAATACTCGCCGAAATTCTTCTGGTTGTTGATGCACGTCGCGCGCTTGGCGGTTTCGCGGGCGGAACGCAATGCCGGCAGGATCAGTCCCGCCAGGATCACGATAACGGCGATAACGACCAGGAGTTCGATCAGAGAGTAACACCTGCGTGTGCCGCGCATGGAAACAGATTGCGTATTCATCGGTTCAGGCTCCTTTATAAGACAAAGAAAGAGGCGGAATCTTTTATCCGAAGATTAATATATTGCCTGTCAGAAAGAAAAACAAGTCAAAAAAGAACAGAGTTTTGTATTTTTTTATCATTTCAGGATTCGGCCCAGCGGGCGCGAAGTGCGCCCCAGTCGCATTCGCGTGCTTCCCTGAACTCGACGGAATCCGCACCGTACGTCATCTTGACGCATTCCAGAAACCAGTTCCGGCCGCGTTTCGTGGAATCCGTGCCAGCCAGCAGCAGACGCAGAAACGCGGACTTCTCCGCCTCGGACGCGGGATTCGCGTCGCCGGACAGGATGCGCCGCACCAGCCAGGGATCGGACAGGAAACCGCGTCCCACGGCCACCCCCGCGCATCCGGTCGAACGCACAAGTGCTTCCGCATCAGCACAGCTTGTAATATCGCCGTTGCCGAAGACGGGCACATTCCCAGCCGCCTCCACGGCGCAGGCGATCCGCCGGACGCGTTCGGACGCATCGACCGGGCTGTACATTTCCTTCGCCGTTCTGTAATGAAACACGATCCAGTCCGCCCCCGCGTCGCACACGGCACGGACAATCTCGCGGATATGGTCCGGCGAATCCCATCCGGCACGAAGTTTCACGGACACGGAAACGCCATCCGGGACGGCTTCAACGACCGCCTGAGTAAGTTCAAAAACCGTTTCCGGCGATCTGAGCAGATACGCGCCGTTTCCGCTCGCCGTGACGGTCTTGCTCGGGCATGCGAAGTTCAGATTGATTCCCTGCACCCCGTATTCGGCAAACCCCGCCGCGGTCGCCGAAAGTGAACGGGCATCGTGTCCGATCAGCTGAAACACGAGCGGGAGGTCCGGGCGCACGCGGTACGGAGCGAGTTTCCGCAGGATCGCGGCGCGTTTCGGCACGGAGACGCCGCCCGTGCTGAAAAACGGCGTGAACCAGAGCGGAATCAGGTCGAGGCGCGCGGCGGCCTGCATAAAGGTCCGCGTCATGACGCCTTGAAGCGGAGACAGGACGGCGCGTCCGGGGAGCGTGAGGCGGGCGGAAAGACGCAAAGGCGCACGGAAATCGAACGGACAGCCCCCTGCCCTCTTCTCCGCCGCGGGATGAAGATCAGCCGATTCGGACGACATCGCCGGACGGAATCTCGAAGGCGTTCTTTCCGCGCATGATCCAGACCGTCCGCGCGGAAGGATTCTGCACGTAGCAGCAGTCGGCGGTGAACCGGAGCATACGGAACGCCTGGTTGTAGTCGTATATCTCCATGTTCGTGGCGTACCACACGGAGTCCCTGCCCGCCATCCGGTCGGCGAACCGTTCGATAATGTCCCAGTCGTTGTTGCGCGAGAACTCGAACGAATGTCCCCAGATGTAGCAGACCGTGCCGCGCGGATAACGGTTGTTCAGGAACCGTTCGCCGATCTCGGCGATGTTCTCGCGGTGGTGCGCGGTCGGATTCCACTCCAGAAAATCGTCCGGCAGGCGGAACGCGTGCGTGCTGTTCACGGTGCGCGAATACAGGATGCCGAGCTCGCGGAGCTGGCGTTTCAGGTCGGAGGTATACGTTCCATATGGATACGCCATCCCCTTGACCGGAGCGTGCGTGATGGCTTCGAGCCGTTTCCGGTTCTCAATGATGTCGGAGATCACGGCCTCAATGGGCATCATGTCCTCGAACGCGTGTTCCGCGCCGTGGACCGCGATCTCGTGCCCGTGCTTCAGGTAGACTTCGTTCACATCGAACGACGGGAACGTGCCGTCGTGCGGGCCGTTGTCCGCGCAGAAGTTGAACGTGCATTTCAGTCCGTGGTCGGAAAAGATGCCCGCGAGGCGGATATCTTCGTCCAACGCGTCATCGTAGCTGAACGTCAGCGCGCGCTCAAGCCCGCCGGGAAACAGAGGATAGATCATCATTGTCCGGCGGCCTCCTTGTCCGCCCCGGAACCGCCCGCGTTCTCAGCGGCCTGTTCCTGTTTCTTCAAATCCTCCTCAAGCTCGGCGCGGAGCCGGTTCGCGATTTCGGGAGGATAGTTTTCGATAATGGCGCGCGCGGTGCGGGCCTTCATCTCGGAGAACGGCGGAAGCGCCACGCGGTCGAGGTCCTCATGCTGGCGGACATACGCGTCATAGACGCGCTTCGCGAGCGCAAGATGGTCCGCGGCGGCTTCGCGGTCGCCGTAACCGATAAGCATGCAGGACGTGAAGAGCAGGCCCTCCAGCTCGTTTCCGATCTGTTTGAAATCGCCGCTGACGAGGTCGTCTTCGAATTCGTTCAGCACGAACTGGTCGAGCGTCATGGTCCGCGAATTGCCGTTTTTCGTCTCGGTGCGGAGTTCCTGATAGAGCTTCGACGCCGCCTCTTTCTGCGAGTATGTGTACAGCGTCACGATGGAGTCGATCAGGAAGTTTTCATACAGGGACTCGAACGGCGAATGCGCATAGGTGTCCGAGCTCATGACCTCCTTGTACAGCTTGCGCGTGGCGTCGATCACGCCCGTGTTCGGCACGAGCATGAAGAAACTGCTGACTTCGTTTTCCTTCGGCAGCAGCATGCGTCCGTAGTTGAACGTCGCCACCAGGGACTGGAGGATCATGCGCGTGAGCGGGAGCTGATCGCGCCCCTCGGTGTAGCCCCGGCCGACGTGCGCCCAGTAGATGGCGAAGGATTCCGGCAGAAGCCAGTCGAGATCGCCGTATTCCCCGTTCACGGACAGGATCGTCTCCGGCTCCACGTTCCAGTCCTTCTTCAGCCATTTGCGGCGGAAATAGTAATCCAGCGCGGCCGCGTCTTCCGGCTTCAGTTTCTCCTTCAGCTCCTTCGGCAGGCCGCCGTTCAGACGGAACTCGCCGAACAGGCGTTCGAGGTCGCCCTGATTGTACTCCATGACCGCGAGCCACGCCGGATGGTCGGCGGGGAACCGTTCGCGGAGCGACTCTTCCGTGGCGGGCGACGCCGCCCAGGCTTCCCAGTCGGGATGATGCTTTCCGTAAAGGAAAATCAGGTCGCGCGCCATGGTCTCCTTGTAAAAACGCTGCGCGTCGTCCAGCACATTGCCGAGCTTGTGCTGATAGATCCAGCCGAGTTCCTGATACACGATCGGGTCGTTCGGGTTCATGGTCACGGCGTCCTGCATCAGCTGAATGCCGCGCCGGACCCAGCGCCAGCGGTCTTCGGGACGCTTGCACGCCACGGAGACGTTGTACGCCATGTTCCATCCCATGTGCGAGGCGGCGGCGGAGAATTTCGGCTGGAGCTTCAGAATCCAGTCGGAAAGCTGGACCAGCTCATAGTATTTGCCCTTCTGCTGCAGGTCGCCAGCGCGAATCCAAAGGATATCCGCGATGATCCCGCGGAATCCGCCCAGCGCCATCGTGGAGAACGCCACGATCGGCGGCGTGCCTTCGGCGGCGAAATTCTCGTCGACGAGCTTGTCCTCCTTCACGATCGCGGCCATGCGGTCCTGAACAAATACGTTCGCGAACAGCACGAGGACCGTTCCGGCGAGCAGGGCGAAAAACAAGGTATAACGGTTCTTCATGGTCCGGCTCCTATCCGCGTTTCGACACCAGCGCCAGTTCGCGGCGCGTGTAAATCCAGGCTCCGAGCAGGAACACCGGGAGCATTCTCAAAACGAAATCCTTCGCGAACAGCATGCCGATGAACGGGAAACCGATCAGTTCGCCGTTCGCCAGATACCCCGTCACAAAGAAATCCTGAAGAGGCACGATCAGATTCAGCAGCAGGTCGCCGAACTGGTAGCCGAATGTCCCGGTGTATTCCGCCTGATAGTCGATCGCGTCCGGGATCGAGGTGACCAGATAGTTCGCCAGTCCGCCGGTAAGCATGTACGCCGCGGAGAAGAAGATCGCGATCGGCAGGGAAAGGCAGGCGGCGACCGCCGAGGCGAGCAGCGTGACCGAGAGGATCCCGATCGCCATCACCAGGATCGCGCGGCAGTAGTTGGAGAAGAACCCGGCTTCGCGGATCAGCAGGAACGGCCCCTTCCCCTCCTCGAAGTTCAGTTCGCTTGTCTTCGTATCCTTGTTCAGGAAGCCGACCTCGGCCTTCCCGTCGTACACGAAAAAGGAATTCCGAAGCGGGACCATGATTTCGTTCTGCGCGGCAGTGAGGACGTCTTCCTCCGGCGTCGCGACCAGCTCGGAAACGACCGTCTCGCCGCCGTTGTCGTCCGGACGCGCGTAGTTCGCAGCGAAGATCCAGTGTCCGCGGACGGTATTCTGATCCTGCATGTAATACCGGTTCACATAGACGGTGTAACGAAGAAAGACCACGTCGTCATCGGTCAGGTCTTTCGGCAGTCCTTCGAACTGCCAGAAAAGGGAATCTCCCTCCGAAATGAGGCCATAGGTCGCAATCAGTTCCTTGCGTATCTCCAGAAACGCCTCCTGGCGCGCCTGGTCATCCTGGAACCGGAGCGTATCCTGGCCGTGTTCCTTCGCCAATGCGATGCGGCTGTCGAGTTCCGCCTGCGCCAGCGCGTTGAAGTCCGGCCGCACCGGCTTGTATAAAGCACGCGCGGTCAGGACCTGTTCGTCCAGCATCAGGCGTTCCTCCTCGGTCATGTCGGCGGACGACAGCCGGAACGACAGGAACGCATAGACCGCGACGGCGGCGATCAGCAGCAAGACCAGATGGATCAGCACCACGCCGGTGTATTTGCCCAGCAGAACGACCGCCCGGCGGACCGGCTTCACCGCGATCATGTGGATCTGTGCCGTCTCAACGTCCGAACTGACCTCCGAACATGCCAGCCACACGGACGACAGGCACAGGATGAACCCGACGAATCCGAGGCAGTATTGCAGGAATATCTGCACCTCGCCCTTCGGCGTGCCGTCGCCCAGCAGCGTGAACGGCAGCAGGAAGATGCTCAGAAGCAGCAGGATCAGGAGCAGACGGAAGACATGCGACCGGACGGCCGATCTGCATGTCAGCTTCACTATGGCGAGAAACGCGGTCATCGTGCGTCAGTCTTTCCTGTCCGTCGGATTCGTCAGCAAATCCTTGAGTTTGCGGTTCGCCTCCGACATCTTCGCCTCGATCTCCTGCTGCGCCTGACGGGATTTCTCCTCCTCGGGAGCGGGAGCCGACGCCTGAAGTCTGGCGAACAGTTCATCCTGGCGCTTCTTCGCGGCCTCTTCCTCGGCCTTCGCTGCGTCCTCTTCCATCTTCTTCGCGAGCGTCCGCGCCGGAGTCTCCTCCTCGCGGGTGAGCGAATCAAGCACGGCCTTCGCGTCGTGTTCCCTGTCCCCGGTGAGGTATTCGGCGATGGCGCCGCCCGACCGCGAACCGGACGTTTCGAGGCTTTCCTTCTTCGCCTCGTTCACGATGTCCACGAAGAAATCCTCCAGCGACATGTGCGGATGCGCCACGGACATTTCCCCGTCCGGGACGCTCTCGCGGACGATCTGCCGGATGCGTTCGAGCGCTTCCTCCGGCAAACGCGGCACGGTGATGGTGTCGTTGGTACGGATGGTGAGCAGGTCCTCCATGCCGCCGTTGGCGCGGATGCGTCCGCCGTACAGTACGATGATCCGGTCGCAGACCTCCTCCACGTCGCTGAGCAGGTGGCTGGTCACGATCACGGTCTTCCCGCGTTTTTTCAGGAGCTTGATGAGGTCCTTCACCTCGCGGCAGCCGAGCGGATCCAGACCGGACGTCGGTTCATCAAGGATCAGGAACGCCGGGTCGTTGATCATGGCCTGCGCCAGGCCGATGCGGCGCGCCATGCCCTTCGAGAACTCGCCGACGGGGCGGTTTCGGGCGTGCGCCAGGCCGACCATGTCGAGCAGCTGGTCGCACCGGCGGGTGCGCTCCTCCTTCGAGAGGCCGAACAGCGAGGCGAAGAAGTCCAGCGTTTCAAACGCGGTCAGGTACTTGTAAAGGTATGTTTCCTCGGGCAGATACCCGATGAGTTTCTTGTTCTCGACGTCGCGCGGCGACTTGCCGAACACGGTCAGGCGTCCCCCGGTCGGATACAGCAGTCCGAGAAGCATCTTCACGGTCGTGGACTTGCCGGACCCGTTGGGGCCGAGCAGGCCGACCACTTCGCCCTCGCGGACCTCGAAATCGATATCGTTGACCGCTTTCGCCTTCGGGCGGTTCCAGAAATCGCGGAAGACCTTGGTCAGGCCGACCGCGCTCACCACCACGGGGCGCTCCGATGCGGATTGTTCCGCCGTTTTCACTGCCTCCGCCATGGCTTATTCCTCTCCGCCGGACGTGGTTTTCTGTAAGGCCGCTCCGCCGTCCGAGGTCAGGTCTTCGCCCGTGCGGACCAGACGCGCGCTGTTGAAGATGACGATCAGCGTGCTGATGGTGTGCAGGGCGGCCGCGGCGATCGGGTCCATGCGCCCGAAGACGGACAGGATGATGCCGCAGAGCACGAAGCTCAGGCCGAACGCCAGATTCTGGTACATGATCGCGCTCGTCTTGCGGGAGAGGACGATCAGGAACGGCACGCGGCGCAGGTCGTTGGTCATCAGCGCGATGCTGGCGCTGTTGATGGCGATGTCGCTGCCGATGGCGCCCATGGCGATGCCGAGGTCGCCGGCGGCAAGCGCGGGCGCGTCGTTCACGCCGTCGCCGACCACCGCCACGGTCGAAGTCTTTTTGACTTCTTCTACGTAGGCGACCTTCGTTTCAGGCAGGCAGTCGCTGCGGATGTCGTCGATGCTGAGCTGGGCCGCGATGGAGACGGCCACGCTGCCGCGGTCGCCGGTCACCATGGCGCAACGGGTCACGCCGATGGATTTGAGTTCGTTGATGGCGGCGGCGGCCTCGGAGCGGATCTTGTCCTTGAAGCCGATCCAGCCGATCACCTTGTCGTCGACCGCCACATACACCACGCTCATCGTCTCGGTTTCCTTCGAATCGAGCGCGGGCAGCGTCACGCCGACGCTTTCCAGCCAGGCGGCACGCCCGACGAGCACGCGCTTGCCGTCCAGCATGGCGATGACGCCCTTGCCGGGGACTTCCTGGAATCCGGAGACCGGTTTCGCGGGGATGCCGACCTCGGCGGCGAGACGCTGGAGCGCCTGCGCGGTCGGGTGGTTGCTGTGCGCTTCCAGCGAGATCGCGGTCAGCAGGAGTTCGGCGGGTTCGACGCCCTCCGCCACGGGATTCAGGCGCGCCACGGAAAGTTCGCCCTCGGTCAGCGTGCCGGTCTTGTCAAACACGACCGTGCGGATCTTTCCGGCGAGTTCCAGGTGGTTGATGTTCTTGATGAGCACGCCCAGACGCGCGGCGGCCGCTACGGCGGCCACGATGGTCGTCGGAGTCGCCAGCACCACGGCGCACGGGCAGGAGATCACGAGAAGCGAGATCACGCGGTCCATGCTCCCGCCGGGGAGCCACCACGTGATGATCGCCAGCATCAGGATCGTGGGCGTGTAGTAGCCCGCGTAACGGTCGATAATGCGCACGAACGGCGTCTTGTTGCGTTCCGCGGACCGGATCATCTGCTCGACCTTGCCGAGCGTGGTGTCCTTGCCGAGACGCGTCACGCGCACTTCGAGGCTGCCGGAGATGTTCAGCGTGCCGGCGTACACCTCGTCGCCCGCGTTCTTGTCCTCCGGCATGGATTCGCCGGTGATGGACGCCTGGTTCACGGCGCTTTCGCCGCGGACGATCACGCCGTCGACCGGGAAGTTTTCGCCGGGACGCACGCTGATGATGTCGTTCAAGGCCAGATCCTTCACGGAAACGTCCGTCTCGCCGTCCTCGCCGATCTTGTGCGCCGTGCGCGGCGTCAGGCGGATCAGTTCCTCGATGGAACGCTGCGCGCCGCTGGCGGTGTGGGATTCGATGATGATCGTAATGAGCAGGAAGAAAGCCACGATGCCCGCCGTGCGGAAATCGCCGGACGCGAACGCCGCGAGGATCGCCAGCGCGACGAGTTCGTTCATATAGACGCGGCCTTCGATCAGGTCGCGGATGGCCGTCACGACGATCGGCAGAGCCAGCGTGACCGCGCCGATCGCGGCGCTCAGGTTCGATGCAAACGTCTCGTCCGGGAAGAGCCAGGACAGCAGATACGAGTTCACGATCAGGAAGCCGCCGACGAACGCGAACGAAGCCCGCCCCATGGAACGGGAGTGTCCGACGCCTTCACCGATGGGCGCGCCGCAGGAGATGCAACGGGTCGGCTCGTCGGGATCGTGATCGTGTTCGCAGCCGCAATCGCAGTCGTGGTCGTGATGATGCTCGTGATCGTGGTGGTCATGGTCGTGATGATGGCCGCACGCGCAGATTTCCTGCGCTTCCACGGCGGGATTTTCCAGTTTCAGTTCGTCAGCCATGATTACTCCTCCTTCGCCGGACCGCCGCCCGCACCGGCGGGCGCGGATGCTGCACGCTGCTGCAGGGGTTCCTGATTGACCTTCAGCCAGAGCACGGACTGGCCGCCGCCCTTCACGTCCACGATGAACTTGTCCTGAACGGGCGCGATCGCTTCCGCCAGGGTATCGGAGAAGAGCGACACGAGCGTCGCCTTTTTGTTCTTGCTGTACTGGGCGTAAATCTCATCGAAATACGACGCGTCGGCGGCGACTTCCTTCACCACGCGGAGCTTGTACGCACCGGCGTCCGCGAGGATCTTCGCGGATTCGGATTTCGCCAGGTTCTCCTGTTCCACACTGTATGTACGCGCCTCTTCGACCACGCGTTCGGCGTCGGTCTCGGAGAGCAGAAGCTCCTGGAACGAGGGAATCGTGACGATCGGGGGCGCGGCGATCTTGAGCGTGAGGTTTTCGAGCGTGATACCTATGTCCATGGCCGCGATGCGGTCCACGAGCGCCTGTTTCACCGTCTGTTCGTATTTCGCACGGTCATAGTAGGTCGTTGCGAGGGTCTGCACGGCGCTGGCGGAGATCACCACGTCGTTGAGCAGAGCGTGCAGCATGACGCGCGCCGTGCCGAGCGAAGCGGTCTGGCCTTTGGACGAGTCGGACGCAGCGGGATTCCCGGTCGCATCCGTGCTCAGGCAGGTCAGGTAGAATTTCTGCGGATCGGTCACGCGGTAGGTCATCACCCATTCGCAGTGGAGGATCGAATTGTTCCCGAGCAGCACGTAGCCGTCGACGCCCGGGACGAGCTTCTCGTTCACTTCCGAGGGCTCGGTCCCGTCAGACTTTACTCCCTGGTAGTACAGGAATTCCGCGTCCATCGGCATGAACGCCAGACTGGTGATCTCCTGCTTGTTGATCGGGATGCGGACAATGCGGTTCACCGGAGACGGCAGGAACCAGTGCCAGCCTTCCTTGCACTCCTGTTTGAACTTGCCGAACTGGAGCACGATCACGCTCTCCGTGGTCGTATCCACGATGAACGAACCGCCGAAAATCAGGAACCATCCCAGCGACACGATGATGAACGCCGCCAGGATGCCGAAAAACATCTTCAGCGCACGGGACAGGAAATCCACGCCCGTCTTGAGCTGGCCTTCCCCCGGTCCGCCGGATGCCGTTTGTTTCAGTTCTTCTGCCATGTCAGGGCGCGCTCCTTACTTCTTCTCCGCGGCGAACGCGTCGGACGTGCCGTTCAGAACGTCGAACGGAGCGGACTCGGTGCTGAGGATCAGCGTGGACTTCGAGGACAGGATCTTCTTCATGGCCTGAAGCTTGCGGAGGAACGTCGCGAGTTCGGGTTCCTTCGTGAACACGGCGTAGTAGGACGCCGCTTCGGCGTCGCCTTCCGCCATCAGGGCTTTCGCCTTGGCCTGCGCCTGCGTGATCATCTTGCTCTTCTCCGTATTGGCGAGCGTGCGGATTTCTTCCGCCTTCGTCTTGCCTTCGTCGCGCTTGCGGGCGGCCTCCGTCTCGCGTTCCTGCTTCATGCGGCTGGCGATGGCGGCCGCGGTCTTCTCCGGGACGCCGATGGACGAGAACAGCACGTCGCTGACCTCAAGTCCGTATTTTTCCATCACGTCGGGCGCGATCATTTCGAGGATCTCGGCGCGCATCTGTTCGATCTTCATCAGCTCCGGATCGGTGTTGATGAGCTGGTCGTAGTCGTACTTGCCGACGACCGCCGCCTTCGCCGTGCGCATGCGTCCGCCGAGATAACCCAGCGCGGTCTCGAGTTTCGGCGCGGCTTCCTTGAACCGTTTCAGGTCCTTGATCCGGTAGATCACGTTCAGGCCGATCACGACCTGCTTCTGGTCGCGCGTGGTCGTCTCTTCGAGGTGGCCGATGTTGCCATCGAACGGGCGTTTGCGGATGTCGTAGCGGATCACCTGCTGGAAGGGCAGCGGCAGGCGCAGGTGAAGACCCGGCTCGGCCTCCTTCGTGATTTTGCCCATCGTCAGGACGAGGGCTCGTTCCGTGGCAGGCACCTGGTAGGTGAAAATCGCCAGCAGGAAAATAGCCGCCACGATAATGCCGAGGAGGATGGTGGGAAGATAGTAGCCTTTTTTCTTTTCAGGCTTCGGTGCATCTTTCATGATCCGGGTCTCCGTTTCAAGTTGTTGTTATGTAATTAGTTGTAATTCAGATTGTCAATCCGGAGCGAGGGCACAATACGCCCGCGCACACGAATACATCCTATAATGTAGCCCATTTTTCCTTTTTTTCAACTTCCCCTGCCCTTTTTTTTGAAAAAAAACGGAAGGAAACAAATCTATAATTTGCCGATTTTGCTTTTTTATTTGTTTGACAGCCTGAAAATGTCTAATGCGATCCGGGATTGCAAGCAGAAAAAGCGCCCCGTCCGGAATCAACCTGAACGGGGTGTAAAAACATCAATTCGAAAGCTTTTTCAGAAAGGTGGGATGTTCCTCATGGAGAAGAGATGCTGCCTCATTTTGTCTCATACTTGAACATCGTTTTCGAAGTGATCTCATAATTCTTCGGATCCTTCAGCATTTCAAGGATTTCGGCGGGCGGGTTCAGCACCGTGCCGTCCTTGTCGATCTGCGCTTTCTCGGCCACTTTCTTGACCTCAAGCCCTGTCGTGGCGAATTGCACGAACCCGACTTCCCAGCCTTCGCCCTTAAATTCCGCCGAAAGGATGTACGAATACGGACGCATCATGAAAATGTACTCGGGATTGAGCTTGTACTTCTCAACGAGGTACATCTGGTCGACCACGAGATAGAAATAGAGCTTGCCGGCATTGCGGAACGGCACGATCAGGACCGGCAGCCAGGTCTCTTCCTTTTCGGCCTTCTCCTTGTCGCCGTCGTCGATGATGGTCACATAGCCGCGGACCGCGCGCTTTTCGGAGCCGTCTTTCAGGGTGGAGGAAGCCGTCAGGATCACGTCGTCCTTGCATTCGCTGAATCTGACCCTCACGTTGCCGTCGTCCGATATGAGCGACCCGGTCAGCAGCTTGGCGCAGGCTTCGGTGTCGAACATCTCCTCAGGCGACTTGTCGTCGATCGGCGGGTAATACAGCGGGGTGACCCCGCAGGACGTGAACAGGACAGTGCAGAGCGATGCGGCGAGCACGAGTCCGCCGCGGAAAAGAGATTTCAGCATAGTCAAACCTTTCTCCTGAATGGGTTCAATACCGGGCGGAAAAGGAAGAGGATAAATCATTCCGCCGGATAAAGGATTAGACCATTGTCCGGGAAAAAAGTTCCGTCTTTTCAGCGGATTTCCACGAAAAAACGGAACTTCAGTTCACAGGCGGAGGAAGAGGGAAAAGGATCAGTATTCCTTCATGTTCAGTACCACCACCGGAGTCGCGACGCAGACCGACCAGTAGATGCACATCACGGCGACGGACTTGATGATGCTGTCCCAGTTGACGACGTCGATGGTGAACATCTGCGAATAACCGTCCAGCACACGCGTGATAAGGAAAGGTTTGATATCCTCGATGAGATCGGAAAATGCGAGCTGCATGATCAGGCTCACGAAAAAGAACACCAGGCCGCCGGTCGCCGCAACGGTCATGCGCTTCACGAAGACCGAGATCATGAACGATACCGAGCTGATCGCGGACAGCGCGAACGCGGAATAAAGCGTGGCGAGGTAATAGGATGCAATGGCCTTCTTCGCACTGACCAGCCCCGCCGTCGGGAATTCCCCCGGCACGCCCATGAACAGGGTGATCTGCATCTTCGAGATACCGAAGAACACGATGCCGATCAGCATCGTCAGCGCCGCGAAAATCATCGAATAAAAAAGGATGACGAGGAACACGGCGATGAACTTCGCGATCACGAACTGCGTACGGGAAAACCCGCGCGACAGGTACGCCCGCAGCGTCCCGTCCTGCTGTTCGCATGCGATGGCCTCGCCCGCGAACATAAACGCGAAGATGGGCATCACGACCCAGAAGAGGATCTGGCAGGAGAAGCGCGCGAACATCAGACCGTCGCAGAGCTTCTTCGGATCCGGAACCATCACCTTCATGAGGGGCGACATGCCGTTCACCATTCCTCCCGTCATATCGGAAAACCTGTTCTGGAATTTCCAGTAGACAAAGACCATCAGGACCATCAGAAACGCGAACCCGAGCAGCATGATGTAATGCTTCTTCTGGGACGCCATCTTCACGATTTCATGGTAGATCGACAGGATCATGAGCGCACCTCGTTTCTCACGCCGGATTCCTTTCCGGTCAGTTCCAGGAAGAGGCGTTCCAGGCGGTCCGGCTCGTTTTCGAGCATGGAGACCGCGAATCCTTTCTTCACAAGCGTTTCGTTCAGTTCGGCGGCGCATTCCGACTCCGTTTCCACGCGCAGAACGCCGGGCGCGTCCTCCGGCTGCCGGATCGACAGGATGCGAGGACCGAACATCTCCTTCAGGAGGGCTTCGGCGCGGTCGGGGTCGGTGGCGCGGATGAGCGTGACGGGCGAACGCCGCAGAATCTCCTCCATGGGCCCCTGCGCGGCGATCTTTCCGTGGTTCAGAATGGCGATGTTCGAGCAGATCTTTTCGATCTCGCCGAGCATGTGGCTGGTGACAAGCACGGTCTTCCCGAGGTCGGAACCGAGGTTGCGGATCAGTGTGCGGATGTCCACGATGCCGTTCGGGTCGAGCCCGTTCGTCGGCTCGTCCAGGATCACGAAATGCGAATCCGGCAGCAGCGCCAGCGTGATCGCCAGACGCTGTTTCATGCCGAGCGAGAACTCGCGCACGCGGTGGTTCAGCCACCCGGCGATGCCGGTGTATTCCGCGAGCTCGGCGCGGCGCGCCTTGTAGCGTTTGCCCGTGCCGCGCGACAGGATGTCGAGGTTCTGGCGCGCGGTCAGGTCGGGGTAGAACGCCGGCGAATCGACGATCGCCCCGGTCCCCTTCAGCGCCTTTTTCGGGTACGCCTCCACGTCGATCCCGTTCACCGTCACGCGTCCCGAATCCGGGTGCGCCAGCGAGGTCACGATGCGCAGGAGCGTGCTTTTCCCGGCGCCGTTCGGACCGATGATCCCGAAGATGGTGCCTTTCGGGATGGAGAGCGACGCGCCGTCGAGCGCGCGGAACTTCCCGAACGATTTCACCACGTTCTCAACAGTTAAAACATAATCACTCATAGTGCGGCTTTCTCAGCGGCGGGCTGCGTTCTGCGCGCCCGGAGCTGCGTTCAAATGGAAAAACCGGAGAAGCGTTCTATTTTTCTCCGGGGAAACCCTTCTCGGGTCGGAAAGATAGATCTCACGGTGCACCTGCTCCGTACGGACCAGCCCGTTTTCTTTCAAAAAAGCGTTCATGGCCGCAAACGTCTCCGGCTCCGTGTCGTAGGACCCGACGTGCAGCATCTGGACGGACGGACCGTCCGTGTACGACTCAAACGAGGCGCGTTCGAGCAGGTCGGCGGGGGCTTTCCTGCGGGCGGACTCCATGGCGCGGGCGACCACGTCCGGCGTCACGAACCACGGCTGGCGGATCATCAGCCGGTATTTGAGCTTCGTCTTGTCGAGCGCCCCGCCCTGCCAGGCATCCGTGTCCATCCGCCAGACGCCCTCCAGCGGGAATACCGTGTACTCCTGATAACCGGGGGGCGTCCAGCCGCTTTTCGGCATCATGCGGACAGTGTAGGAGAGTGTGTACAGAAGGCCGACCACGGCTTGGAATTCCTCGCTGTCGGGAGATCCCGCCCCGTCGACGACGAAGAACTTCATCTCCGGCACGTCGATGCGGACCGGACCTTTCTCCTTCGGCAGGTAAAACGCCTTTTCCGTCTTGCGCCACTCGTATTTCGCGGCGGCTGGCTTCTTTTCCGTTTGTTTCGGCATGGAAGTATCTGATTTCGAGGGAAAGATCACTTTCTCGGGATCTTGAGCTTCTGACCGACCTGGAGCATGTCGCTCTTCAGGTTGTTCGCCTTCTTGATGTCCTGCACGGTCACCTCGTAGGCTTTCGCGATCACGGACAGCGTCGCGCCCTTCTGCACCTCGTAGATGTCGTATTCGGTCCCGGTGGAAACGGGCGTCGGGACGGTCACGGCCGGGGGCGGCGTGGCGGCGAGCTTGTCGATCTTGCTGAGGATCGCCTTCATCTGCGCCTCGCGGGCATCGGCGTCCGCGGCGGACTGGCGTTTCACGGCGGCGACCTCGTTCAGAAGCTTCTGGTTCGTCTCCTGAAGCTCCGCGATCTTGCGTTCCAGTGAAATCACGCGCGTCTCA
>JAEEGJ010007049.1_pt1 | contig 32853 bp, 12 predicted proteins | sample 8958761 | NCBI WGS metagenome assembly JAEEGJ01 (sample SAMN16246546, study PRJNA631951) | gut metagenome | biome: gut microbiome; feature: rumen; material: RS-attached | host: Bos | place: Iran: Karaj | collected 2018-10
ACGTGGAAGCCCATCCGTGTCTTCAGTTTCTCTTTCGCCGCTGGAGTCTTCCGTTTGTCAATGTATTCCCACACATCCTCAGCCATTTGTTTGTCATCAAGATAGTAGGACAACATCCACTCTCTCAGATGCTCAAATTGCTCCTCTATTGGGCTTCCAGGAGCAACCGTATATGGCAATTCCGATTTCGTATTGGCGATGCCTTCAAACTCCTGTTCACTTTGCACACGATAGTCATTCTCGTTTACAGGATTGTGGACCACGCGATACATCACTCCTTCTGCAGGAATAAAGTATGCCTCAAGTGCTTCTTCGCTCCCCAAGAACTTGTCTGCCCGTTTGAATCTTTTAGCGACAGCATCCTGTTCCGCAGCGGCATTAGCATCAATGCCACCACGCTTGCGAAGCTTCTCCTTGCGCTTCTTTTTCTGTCTTATTTCAAATATCCGTCGCTTCTTATTCATTCATATATAGCATTCACAGTTCGCAAATTTACTTGTTTTCCTCTAATCTCACATACACTATCTATACCAGAGAACGTAAATTTAACATTATTATTGTTTCTTTCAATGTTTTTTTAGAGTCAAAGAATGAGTATACAGATTACATGCTGTTTATTGTGCTCTTTAGCACATGACAAAATTTGAAAAACAATGTCTTAACCTGTTGATTTTCAAGTAATTATATTTGGTAAAGACCTCGTTTTTTCGTGACTTAAAGGTATATAACTTCCACATTATTACCATGTTACGAAACACCAAGGTCTCGCACAAAAGTAGTGAAATTTTCCCGGTAATCCTACCGATATTCAAATCTTCTATGAATCTTGCCCACATCAAATGCCTTTCCATGTTGCTCGGAGCACTCTGCGCCGTGCAGACGGTCTGCTTGTCTAAGTTGGCTGCGGCATTTGACAATAAGGCATCCAGGGAGTCCAGTTTCCGGCGCATCCAGCGCTTCATGGCACAGATGGTACTGGACTTGGATGCCGTGGCCAGATACCTGAGACGGACCGTACACACTTACGATGGACCGCACGAACTGGAAGTTCGGAGAGGTGAATATCAATGTGCTAGTCCTGGGCATATCGTATGATCATATGTCGTTCCCTATCCTGTTCAGACTCCTGCCCAAACGCGGGAACTCCAACTGTAGGGAGAGAATCAATATCATGGAGCGGTCCATCCGCCTGTTTGGCTGCGACAGCATCAAATGCCTTGTCGCAGACAGGGAGTTCGTCGGTAACGAATGGTTCAAGTGGCTCAACGACAACACTATCCAATACCATATCCGCATACGTGACAACTTCTGGGTCGAAGATCCCAGAACAAGTAAAAAGATACGGGCGCAGCATATCTTTGCCAATCTCAAACACGGGGAAGAACGTATCCTGTACCGCATCTATCGTGTCTGTGGCGAACTCTGCTATCTTGCCGGCGCCGTCATTAAAGACAAGACCGGGAGGCCCGAACCGCAGATCCTCGTATCCTTCTGCCGCCCGGAAGAAGCACTTCCTGCTTACAAGGAAAGATGGACCATTGAAACGATGTTCAAGGGCCTGAAATCCAGCGGGTTCAATATTGAGGATACGCATATGTCCTTTCCGGATTTGGGTTGACTCCGGATGGAGTCTATCCCTGATAGAAGTTGACTCTGGTTTACGTTATTACTGGTATAGGTTGACTTTCGTCCTTATCCCTGTTTTTGGTTGTCTTACCAGGTCTTATCCCGTTCAGGGGTTGACTGACGGCCGTAGGCCGGAGGGAGACCCCTGAACGACAGGCAAAGGTAAACTATTTTCAGGGATTTCCAATGCCTGTTTCTCCCGGATCGCCTTCTCTCGGTAACTGGTCCAGTGCTTTTTGATTTTCCCTTCACAGAAGGCAGCCATGGACGGTGTCATCATGTCGATACTCATATGGGGGCGTTCGTTATTGTAGAAGTCCACGGCATGGGCCACTGCTGCCAAGACCTCATCAATGCGGGAGAACCGCATATCCTTAAGAAGTTCGTTCTTCATCGTGTTGTTGATACGCTCCGCCTGAGCGTTGTCCTTAGGGTCTCCTGATTCCGTCATGCTGATGCTGATATGATTGTCATTCAGCAGTTTTATATAGTCCAAACTCGCATACTGACAGCCGCGATCAGAGTGATGGATGAGCTTGATGTCCGCTTTCCCCTCAATCCTTTTCAATGCCATTTTAAGTGCCTCGATAGGATAGGCGGTTTCCAGCGTTGGACCGACGCTCCATCCTGCGATTTCCTCGGTATAGGCATCCAGAATGAGCGACAGATAACAGAATATATAATGCCAGGTGTCCAGCCAGATTGTGATGTATGTGATATCGCTTACCCAAAGCTGGTTCGGTGCCGTAGGGATATAGTCTTTTACTAGGTTAGGGTATGTTGGAAGGCCATGCGACGAGTCTGTTGTCCTAGGTCTCCGCACCTTCAACCGGACTTTCAGGTTGTGCTCATTGATGATATCCACGAACCGGTCGCGCCCGATGGGGTCATTGTCCTTGAAGTCGCGCCTGTACATGCGCCAAAGCTTGACTCCACCTATTCCTGGATCTTTCTTCCGGATACCCTTGATGTACTCCAGAGCAAAGGACTCCCTGGCCACGCGAGCCATTACCTTTGATTCGTCATGCTTGTAATAGGCCTGCTTCGTTACGCCAAACAGTTCGCAAAGATATTGAACCTCATATCGTTTGGGGTTCTTTGCGCGCAGGTTGTCTACTGCTTGGCGCCAGCTTTTTTTCGAATCTGGATGTTGAACTTGGCTTCGGCAACGTTGATGAGTTCGTCATACGCTTCCGCCTTGATCTCCGCCTTGGTCAGCTGCGCCCGCAGTCTCTTGAGTTCAGCCTGGAGTTCCTGAACATCTTGGGGAAGTCCCTCTGCAGGAACCTCCGGAGAAGGAGTAGGAGACGGCCTTGTTGCTTTACCTCGTTTCATGGATGCTACTTGCGGGTTTTCCGCTACAAAGTTAGCAATCCATCGGCGAATTGTACTAGGATCGACTTCGGGAATCAATCGAGAAAGTCTCTTTTTCCCAAAACCGGTCTGTAAATACAACTCAATGACACGGTCATAGTAGAGATCTCGTTTTCTGGTTTGATAAAGAAACATAGTTAACTCGTGTTTTACGAGTCAACTTTTTTCAGGGAAAGACAATATGGTTCATATCAATCGTATCGAGCAACTCTTCGGGGTTGTCATTATCGCTTACACCTGGGCCTATCTTGTAGGCAATGCGGCCGATTCCAAAGTCAAGGCTATCAGGATACTCAACAATGGGAGGCGTGCCATCAGCCTTGTCAAGTACGGTCTGAACTTCATCGCAGACACCCTCCTCAATCCGTTCAGACCAACCAAAATCAATGTGTTTGATTTTTTGTCATGTACTTAGTATTATTTTATTTCTTGACCATCAATTTGAACTTCTTGAAAGCCTTTAACTTTTGAGCTTCTTCTACCTGTTGAACTTCAACGTCCTCTTCCATCACCTCCAAGTTCTCAAACTTGTTCTGGATGGCCGTCTTTCCATCATCTTGTTTCAATACATAATTCGAACCCTTTACCACATGACGCTGCACGTCAGCATGTCCTTGGAATCGTACACGCCCGTCTATGACATTCTCAGCCATGAAGTTGTTGGCGTTATTGGCAAACCCTTCCTTCTGGTCTTTACTGACTCTCGAGTCAATGCAATAACTATTAGGAGTATTCACAACCACATTCCTGTAAATCTTTAGGTTGTTCGCCCCGTCATCACAGAAGATTCCACGATTATCTCCGGCACCCGTGTAGTCATGGATGTAGTTATAGCGTATAATCACGTTGTCATTCTGCGTCCAGGTGTACATAGCCCCACTGTCCATCAGCATATACTTCCACGCATTGGCATAGTACTCAGGAGTGAAATAGATTTCATTGTGTTCAATAATACCACCAGAATAGTATTTCTTCTCAAAGCCATGCCACACCCCAACGCCAATGGCTCCGTAACCGAAATCCACGAATGTGTTGTTAGCGATATAGTATTCTGACTCATAGCATCTCACACAAAAATAGCCTCCAAGGAGTTGTCCGCATTTTTTAAAGGTATTATTTGTAATCCTTGTGTTCTGGCAGTTGCTGGTAAAAAACAATTCGTCACCACCGGTGTTACTCACCTCGTTACCATCAAACACTACGTCTGATGTACCTTTAAAAAAACCAATGCCGCTGCCACGTATATAATCAAACTTACAGTCGCTAATAGCAATCTGTTTGGCCTCCACATTAGTAAAATGTAATAGAATATTACTTGCATTCGTACTCCTGAACTCAATCCCTTTGAAAGTCAGGTTTCGATAGGTGCAGTTCTCCATTGTCAGAAACCTTGCTGCCGTGCATTTTGGCTCCTTGGATGCGTCATACACTCTGAAGCGGGGTATCTTACCCAAATACAAGTAATCAAAGTTCACGTTATATCCCTTGTGTCCATAACCATTCTCCCATGCAAGTTCTGGGGCGATGAAATAAATACCTTTCTGGTCAACGCGTTCTATCGTATAAGTCTTTGCCCGAAACCACTGGGTAATCTGCACCTTTGTCATCCCCTTTCGTTCCGACTCGCTCATCTTGTTGGCATACGGAATCATGCAAAGTTTCTTCTTCTCGTCCACTACCTGAATGATGCTATCAGCATATCGCATTTCCTGCCATCCATTGCCTTTACCGCTTGTTGATGCGTAGTCCTTGTCCGAAGTAATGATAGCGTGATCTCCTATAAAGATTATCGACACGCCAGCCGCCTGTTCGTTTTTCCTAAGGATATGCTCTTGGCGGAATTGGTAAACGCCTTTTCCTATCTTCACCTTAATATTCTTCTTTCCAGCCTTGATAGCCTTGCTGATTTCTTCATTCATGGCATCAAACTGTTGCTGATTTCCAACAGCAATCGTATAGGCGCAGCCCTTAGGCTTCACAGCCTTGTACGCAGCAGCCTTGATCCTATCCAAAGAGTCACAAGTCCGTTGCGTCATTCCTCCATTCTCCTGCCCTTTACAAAAGCAGAAGGCCAACAACGCCAACGCACTCAAAAGAACTTTTTTTAACGGAATCATATAATCATCCCCATTAAACCATTAAACCATTAAACTACTAAACTGTCTCTAAACTCTAAACTCTAAACTTTCTCTCCAAGGAGAGAGGACCGCTAACCCCGTCATCTTTGACTCATTGAGATTATCTGAACAAGTCGTTTAGATAGGGGGAACAACTCATCGGGATAATCCCTTTCCCCCCTAAAGTCCTATCTGAACGACTCATTAAGCCTATCCGGACAGCTCGTTCAGCCTATCTCCTTGAACCAAAGATCACCCCCTCTGTGAGAAAAGATTCTAGATTTGGTGAAATGATAATGGTTGCTGTGGAAGGAAGGTCTAATGCATAAAATAGGCCTTTCTCATCTTCACGAGCTTGTAATACACACAATGGTATTGATAGAATTTCACCGCTTTTACTCAACTCATCAGCTACAACCAAACAGAATTGAAATGAGCAGCCAAATCAATGACTGCTCATTCTTTTTTTAAGGCATTTGTGCCAACTGCTATATCATTGCCTGGGTGAAACCCATGAGCAACAGAAACGGGTTTTAGTGGTTTTTGTTTTTTGAGGCTGGTGCCTCGAAAATACTTTCGCTCGGAAGAACAAAAAAAAATCTACGTTTTCTTTTGTTCTTCTCTCACTTATTCGGATCTTTGAGGCTGGTGCCTCGAAAATACTTCCGCTCGGAAAAACAAAAAAATCCACGTTTTCTTTTGTTCTTCTCTCACTTATTCGTATTTTTGCAAACATGAAGCTATATCACGGAACAAATACCATAGTGAAAAAACCAGAGATTCGCATCATTGGTTACACAAAAGACTTTGGCTACGGTTTCTACTGTACAGAAATCGAGAGACAAGCAAGACGCTGGGCTATTGCCAAGCGTAACCCTCATATAGTATGTACATACGAATACACCCCCGACCCAGAACTTAACATCAAAAGGTTTATGGTAATGACTGATGAATGGCTTGACTTTGTAGCCGCTTGTCGGCACGGTGAGTCTCATCCGTATGATATAGTAGAAGGACCAATGGCCGATGATGAAGTATGGGATTATGTAGAAGATTTCCTTGCCGGACGGATTACACGTGAGGCATTCTGGGAACTGGCAAAGTTCAAACATCCCACACATCAGATTCTTTTTTGCAACGACAAGGCTTTGGCCTCCTTGCAATATGTTGATTATTATGAGATAAAAGACCAACTATGAGCAACATCTATTTTCCTGACGAGGAGATTACGTTCAACGACCTCTATTTTGTCTGCTATATGATTGAACGTGTAGCACGTTCCATTAAGCAGCCTAACCACTATGTGGTAGAGCATCTAGGGCAGAAAGGATTGGCGCGTCAGCTGTCAATAGCCCAAACTAACCATTGTCTTAACCCTGATCAGGTGGTTAGTGATTGGAAAGAAGAATATCATCTTGAGAACGGAACGACTGATGTTACCCGTATTGACAACCGTTTTACCGATACTGTTCCCTCAGCCACACAAATGGGAAAAGTTTATGCTCGTCTTATAAACACCGTATCGGAGGGACAGGACCTCGTGCAAACCATTCAGACGGTCTATGCTTCACCTATCTGTCACGCTATTGACAACTACAATTCCAGCGCATACTACGAGCCAAGCTATATTCAGGTCCGAGCCTTCCAAAATGGCTTCTTCTAACTATGACTTCAACGTCAACGTCAACGATAACGTTAACGGGAACGGGGATTTCTAAAGTGCGTGTCGGCGTCGTCAACGCTACACCATTAAAAAAAGGCAAGTAGAGAACGATGTTTATTCATAGGTTGGAGAAGAAGAATGCCCCCCTCCTCCTATGGAGGGGGGCATTCTTCTTTCTCTTTTGTCCTTTCTCTTTTTTGGAATTCAGGCTCCAAACTCCTTGAATTCAGGCTTCAAACCCTTCGAATTCTGCGTGCAAACTATGGGTATGTGACCTTTGACTCGTTCGGATAATCTCCATGAGTCATTCGGGTAAGGGGAACGACTCGTTCGGATAATCCCTTTACCCCCTAAAGTATTATCCGAACACCTCGTTAAGATTATCCGAACACCTCATAAACCCTATCTGAACAAAAAAACACCACCTCCCCTTATTTTAAATCACACAGGATTAAACAAAAACAAAGAAAACCCTTTTTGAACACTTTGGCACTTTGTGCCTTTGTTCTGCTATTGTCATGAAACCGGCTGTAAGAAATCTTCCCCCAGTTTCATGCCAACAACAGAACCCATCCTCTCGGATGGCAAAGTGTTCAAAAAGAAAAACCCGCTTCGCTAAAAAACAGGCTTCCAGCCTAAGAACACAACACATCGGCCTGTTAAGATGAAATAATAGGATTAGAGTCGCAAAAAAGTTTTTTTAGCCCGAAGGGCGGGGTTTTTCCTCGATGAGAAAGGGAGTCCCGAAGGGGTTAATGATATTAGTATTAAGGCTGTCTGGATGCTTGCATACAAGCAGAATTAAAACTAATAACATTAAATACTCTGAAAGAGTATCTTTCTCAGCGAGGGGTTTTCCCGGTTTTCTTTGAAAAACCATTTCTGCGAATTTGACTATTGTCTTATCGCGTCACAACTCGGCATAGTTCTTGCGCTCCAGTAGGTGCTCAGGCGCAGGCGGAACAAACAAGTTTGACTCTGCCCTCGGTTTTCAAGGTTTTTCTTTTGTTTTGGTTGAGATTCTGAAAGAATCGGCGAGGTGGATACGGGCTTTTATCTGTGGGCTTGCACACAAGGAAAAGCATGTGGCCACAACGTCTAAGGCATAGCCTCAACCAAAACAAAAGGGTTTTCAGGGTTTTTGTTAACCACAATGCAATGCGGAATGGGAATAAATCTGCGATTTCTGCGTGACATTAAAAAAAGTGAGATATGTGTGAGATAAAAAATATCATAGGTTTTTTGGCGGTTTATAAGAAAAGTTGTATCTTTGCAGCATGTAAAGTGTGCTTAAAAAGGCAGACGGACCATGAAACAAGGAACAAAAAACAGACTAAACTATAAGACTAAAGCCAATCTATCACCCGCTAACTGGAGAATGTTTATTTCCCACATAGGGGAAGTATGCTCTCTGACAAACACCCGATTTTTCCGTTCCCTCCTGATGCTCCTACTAATGGTAGCGGGCACTATTAGTGTGTGTGCACAGGAAGATTTATCCGGAACGTACTATATCGGTAGCTATGGTAAAAACGCTGATGCAAGCAACAAATATTACCTATGTCCAACGAAGGATTGGTACTACTATCAAGCCACAAACGGTTACGTAGCAAATGAAAACAGTCAGCCATTCCTAACCACCTATAAATGTCTTAGCACATCAAATTACGATACCAGCAAAGCGGTATGGATTATTGAAAAACACGAAACAGAAGCAGGTTGTTATTACATCAAGCAAAAAACAGCAACTCCAGGAAGATACAAATACATAGTCTCCAATGGTCAAATTAGTAGCACAAGCAATGCCAACCGTATGCGTATTCATATAGAAGAGCCTGAAGAGAACTCCACCGCTCTTAATGACCTGCGTAATAGTAATATGGCACTATTTGAGATAGCAACCTATCCTCCAGAAAAAGGAAAAGACTATAACTTCACCACTGACCATTTGCGCATTAAGCCTCACGATCCTAATGGCAGAAATGGAGATTATATATATTTAGTCGTCAACAACGGTAACTTTCAAAATCTTAAAGCGGATGGTACTAAACCAGACGGTCCCAATGGTAACAATGCTATATATGGGAGAGGTACTGGAGGTATTATAAGTTTATATACCCTTGAGCAAAATGCCGGGTGGTATCTAGAGGATGTGATCGAGCGCCCCACTATTAGCTTTAACACTGACAATAAGGTTCAGATTACAGGCGCAACAGGAACAACGTGGATTTACTATACAACAAACGGAGATAGACCTACTATTGGCGGCTCAACCACTACAGGAGTAGAGGGAGCTACAGTTTCCTTCGACCCTGCCGACAATGTCACCACCATCAAGGCTATTGCTATTGTAAATGGCGAGATAACCAACGTCACCACATTTACACCCCCCGTTCTTCTCGGCAGCAATCACAAGCGTTTGATTCAGAGCCAGGCAAACCCATGGGATACCGATTTCCATTTCTACATGATTCCCGGCGACCCCGACAACAATATCACAAAGGTAAACACCACCAGTATGTTCCGCCCCACTATGGAGTGGTACTTCGAGAGTGCTGGCATAGAGAATGGCGTACAGTATTATTATATTGTCAACCCCACAACCAGCAAAAACTTATGCTATGATGCCACCAATGGGGTGCACATGGAGACAAAGACTGATGACAACAAATTCAAGTTCAGTATCGTAGAATCATCCACGACAGGCAGCTTCAACATCTCACCTTACGGCGAGAATAAGAAATTCATCAACAAAGGCGGTAACAACAACAACGCAGCCTCCGATAACCTTGGATTAAGAACAGAAAACACCACCTATTCAAATACAGCCAGCGCCCAGTGGATATTCATCTTGCCGAGCACATTGGACAAGACTGCACCGTTCACCGCGTCTAATGGCACCAGCACCAGTTACTATAAGATTGAGAATATTGGAAAAAGTGGCAATTTTATCGTTCCGCCAACCGGCACAGCCACCTTTGCTGAGGTAACGGCATCCAGTGAAGCCTCTGCAAACTGGTATTTCGAGGTGGCAACACCAGCCGACAATAACGATTGGTTGACTTATTACTATATCCGCAATGCAAAGACAGGCGATTACTTGTATTTCTCTGGAACTAACAACAGCAGACTTGAGATGCGCCACGAACGAGAAACCGGAGAAAATGCCCCCAAATACCAGTTCACATGGGCCCGAACCGCATCAATAGACCAGTATTACATTGTACCCAGGCTCTGGAAAGACCTTAATTTAAACAAAATTGCCTCTTTACGAGCAACTAACAATGCTACGACTCTCTCCGTTGAGCAAACCAGAACAGCTGGATATAGCGCATGGGAATTCGACAAATCAACATACAAATGTGCTACACCGACGATTACATTTAACGGCAGCCAATATGTTATCTCGAAAACAGAATCGGATGTCAGGATTAAATATACCCTTGACAATGGTACAACCTGGAATGAATATACAAGTCCCCTTGACACTCCTTCATCGACTTGCACCATCAAAGCTTATGTTTACCGAAGCGAAGACGAAAGCGATAAATCTGACGAGGCAACATTCGAGGTGACACAGGTGGCGACACCTACATTTGACTACAGTGCCGGAAATAGCATCATTATTACCTGTGCGACCGATGGTGCCACCATTTACTATACTACAAACGGGACAGAACCGTCTAAGAACAACGGTACACAATACACCCAACCTCTTACCGATGCAAATGTCACAGCAAACACGACCATCAAAGCCATTGCCGTGAAAGCCGGAAGTATTACTTCTGCAATAGGGACCTCTACGGTAACCTATGGTTGTGCCGCTCCCATTATCAGGCGTGGTATCGGTATGACCTTTACCTTAGAATGCACTTACCCCACAACTGGTGTCACCATAAGATACACTTTAGACGGGTCTGAACCCACAACATCTACTGGTAAAGTTTATGAAAATTCCGCGGTTTCCTTTAATAGTTACCCTATTACTGTGAAGGCAATTGCAATAGCTGAGGGCTACAGCCCTTCCGTGGTAGCCGTGAAGACCATAAACGAAGGTCTGGATATGGATGGAGATGTATATCTTATCCATAGCGCTGGAGACTTGGGAAAATTTGTTACCATGGTCAATAACAACGAGGACGGAGAAGGTGCCTCTGCTCACTACAGACTTATGGACGATGTCAGCGGTAGCGGAATCTCTGAGATTACCACTCCGTTTACAGGTACCTTCGAGGCTGCCCATGATAACGACGGCAATTATTACAAGATAACTGGCCTTAGCCATGCATTGTTCAACACCGTAAATGGTGGTACGGTAAAGAATGTGATGTTAGACAACGTCAACATCAACGTCAACGGTAACGCAGGTGCTATTGCCAACGAAGCCAGAGGTGCTGCCCGCATCTATAACTGTGGTGTGCTGGCAACAAGTAGCACCGTAGGAAAAGATAAAGACGGCTATGACAAGATTACTTCGAGCAGCAGCACCATCAGCGGTAGCACGAATGTGGGAAGTATCGTAGGTTTGCTGGACGAAGAGGCCCGCGTTATCAACTGCTTTAGCTTTGCCGATATCAAAGGCGGTAGCTACAGAGGCGGTATTGTGGGTTACAACAATGTAGAAGGTTCCAACTCTGCCAACCTCAAGACCATGGTGATGAACTGTATGTACTATGGTAATATAGATGGCGACAACAAAGCACCCATCTATAACGGCAACATCATCTCCAACAGAAGTGATCAGAGCGGTGTCAGCAACTTCAACTATTTCTGGTCCGGTGCTTCCTACACAAATAGTATCAACACCTATAACTGCGCGCTTTCCGCTGAGACACGTTATCTGCAACGCTTTGAGTTCTATCGTCCTCTACTGAACAGTAACAGAGAGCTTGCCGCATGGTGGGCCACGGGCAGTCTTGACAATAAAGAAGAGATGCTGAAGTGGGTAATGGAGCCGTCACAGATAGGTACATCTACCCCATTCCCTATTCTGAAGGCTCCTGGCTACTACCCATCTGTAGTAAACATTGATGCAGAGAATGCACCTAACACAACAGACATTAATAAGGGCCGCAACTTAGGTACTCTTTCCGTGACTATATCTGGCGTGGGCAGCAAAGCACCATCAGGAGCCGCAATAATCTCTGGTAAATCCAGTCTTTCCCTTCCCATCACAGACAAAGATCCTGAACATTATAACTTCAACTACTACAAGGTTCAGTTGCCTTATTATAATGATGTAGGTACAGGTAATTATACAAAAAATAAGGTTGTGACAGGTTGGAAGGTTACAGTCTCTGGAGGTACCCACAGCTATAGTTCAGACGGTTCCGACGCTACAGCGGCTGTTGACGAGGATGGTAACATTACACTTACAACCCCATATAATTTTGCAGACCGAAAGAGTACGGGAAAAGACAACTTTGGAACCAGCGGTCGAGTATTCAGCCAAGGTGCATACTTTGACGTTCCCGAAGGCGTGACGTCCATCACCATAGAGCCTTATTGGGCCCAATGTGTATATGTGTCTGATGCGTATCCCGACGTAGTATATGACCAAAATATGAGCACTGCTAACAACGTCCAAACAGTTGGTACGGTCAATAAGCAGGCACGCTATACTAATGGGCAGTCTTATTCTATTAACGGTGATAACCAAGTGGTCTATACCACAATGAGCAATGCTGCAGGACAGATGCCCACGTCCGGATCCGTTTATGATAACGCCATTGTGCTGGTCGGTAATGTCCATAGTACGGATGTTTCAAACAAGTCGGGCGATAAAGCTTTTACCATCATGTCTATTGACTTAGACAAGGATAACGAGCCAGACTATTCGTATATTCTTCGATATAATAGCCGTTTGCGTGTGCATCCTGTTAGAGTGGATTTCGTCAACATCCCAGGTCTTGGCATGGCACAAAAGTCCACAGGAGGTACGGGTACCTACAACTTCGGTATCATGCAGCCATTAGGATGGTTTGAATCGACGAATACTTCACTCTTCCGTTTCACTCAGTTTGAGTATGATTTCGCGGGCAGAGCAAATAGCCCCATGATATTGCAGGGTGGTGTGATAGAACAATGGGTGACTGTAGGCGGAAAGGAACAACACCTAAAAGAAGCCAAATCGGTGAGTTACTATCACGTAGGAGGCAATGTTTGGTTCAAGGAATTCCATATTGGCGTCCATCAGGATAAAACTCAGGACGAGTTTGTCAGCCCTCATCCGCCTATCTCAATAACTGGCGGCGACTTTAATGAATTATATCTGACAGGTCTGTATAATACTCCCAATGCCAATTATGACGATAACGCCGAGTGTTACATCAATGGCGGTCGTTTTGGAAAAGTGGCAGGTACTGGTATGCAGGGTATCGGCGCAATTGGAGGTAATAGTAAGGGTAATATCATCTGGCAGATAGACAATGCAGATATCGACGAGTTTTACGCTGGTGGTATCAATGCAGCCCATATTGCAGAGGGTAACCTTACGACCGTTATTTCTAACAGTCGTGTAGATCAGTTCTGTGGCGGACCCAAGTTCGGAAATATGAACAACGACAAGAAAGTGGTTACTAATGCCACCAATTGTACCTTCCGTGCTTTCTTCGGTGCCGGATATGGCGGAAATTCCTATAACCGTAGATATCCAGACAACAAAAATAATATTAACGGTAATAGTGGTATTGGTTGGGACAATTGGGTACAGGGCCAATACACAAAGAAATATGATGCCAATTACAAGGGCGTAGAGACACGAATTGACTATCAGTTCCTTCCGATGTCTAACAATACACAGAATGTAGCCCGTCTGTTTGTTGACTATGTCAGTTTCTCATTGGCTACTACGTATGATGTTACATCAAAACTGTCAGGTTGTACTATTACTACCCAACCTCTTGGAAGACTCTCTATCTCTAATGACTTTAAATGTCTTGGTAACTTCTATGGTGGCGGAAGCTTGGGAAAAGTGTCCGGTGATGTGAAATCCACACTTACCAACTGTACCGTGGAAGGCAGTGTGTTCGGTGCAGGTTACTCTGCCACATTGCCTAAGGTTAATGTGATGAATAACGCTTTCCAGAAGATACCACACTATGACGAAAATACTGGAGCCTACACGGAGGCTACACTTCCCACAACAGAAGAATATTCCTGGGTACATAAAGAGACAGTCAACTCTACAGCAACGGCAATCGACACAGGTAAGAAAGAACTTTATACCACAGAGAAACTGACTGAACTGGGTACCGTAACTGGTAAGGTAACACTGAACATTGAAAATGGCACTACCATTACCGGCAGTGTCTATGGCGGCGGAGAATCCAGTGATGTGTATGGCAAGAACACTTCAAATGAAATCACCAGTGAGGTAGAGGTGAACATTGAGGGCGGTTCTATGACGGATGTCTATGGCGGCGGCTATGGTGCAAACACCATTGTGGGCGGTGACATTGTTGTAAATATCGGTGCCAAGAATGGCAGCACTCTTAGCGGCAGTGGTACGGTAAGCGGCAATGTCTATGGCGGTAGTGCCATGGGTGCCGTTAATACTTCCAGCACAAAAGATGCAGAAGGTAATGTTACTGCCTATACGCCAAGTTCAGGAAAGACGACAAACGTAAACATCTACGCAGGTGATGTCACCGGCAGCGTTTTTGGTGGCGGTCTGGGAAGACTGGCAAACGGAAATGATCCAAATGCCAACGGTTATCTGCCTGCTATTGCTGCCCATAACTTTGGTAACACATTCGTTACCATGGAGGGTGGAACGGTAAGTACCGGCATCTACGGCGGTGCCAACACAAACGGTGTGCTGAAAGGCAATTCCGCCGTAACCATTACAGGCGGAACAATAGGAACAGCATGGACAACGCCGGTTCCTGATCCATTGCCTGACGTTGTCTTTGGTGGCGGTTATGGTCAGCCAACGCTTGTTGAAGGCAATGTAGAGATCAACTTAGGCGCAGCCAATCAGACCACAGCAGGGGCTACCATAAACGGTAGTGTCTATGGTGGTGGTGCACTCGGTAATGTGAATACAAGCAAGCCGGAAAGTACACTCGTTTTTGATGCCACAAAGACCACGAAGGTTAATCTGTTCAAAGGAACTGTCAAAGGCAGTGTCTATGGCGGCGGATTGGGACAGAAGGAAGAAGGAACATCAGGGCAAAATGGCTACAAAGCACCTGTTGAATCATTCGTTGGAGGTGATGTAACAGTGGAGTTGAACAATGGCGTACCCGACAACCAGAAAGGCTGTGTGGTAGAAGGCAACATCTTCGGTTGTAACAACGCCAATGGTACACCTAAGGGTAACGTTACGGTGCATGTGTATAAGACGCAGAACGCTGCAGCGGAACACATCACGAACCAAGAAGGCGATACAAACGAGGATACTAAGCCCAAAAAGTCTGGCCGTTACGATGTTGCAGCCGTATATGGCGGTGGTAACCAGGCAGCTTACTATCCCACAGTAAGAGATACCACAGGAGTCACTAATGGATCCAAGATACAGGTTATTATTGAAGGCTGCGACAGAACAAGTATTCAATACGTATATGGTGGAGGTAACGCTGCACCGGTACCAGCTACTGATGTAACCATAGAAAGCTCCTTCGAAATCTACAATGTATTTGGTGGCGGTAATGGCCAAGGTGAAGGTAACCCCGGAGCTGATGTTGGTATCATCAACAAAACAAAATACGATGCCAACAACGAGACTGGTATCTACGGAACAGGTATTGCCGAAACAAAACTCATTGGTGGAACCATCAATACTGTTTATGGAGGAAGTAACACCAAGGGTAATGTGCGTGGTAGAACTTCTGTTTCAATGCCAAGTAAAAATGATAATTGCCCGTTAAATGTTACAGCCATATATGGTGCAGGCCAGAATGCTGAACAACATGGTGATGTCGCACTGGAATTGGGGTGTGGTGTAGGCGATATATATGGCGGTGCCAAGAATGCCAACATACAGGGTAACGTCAACATTGTCATCACTGGCGGTCACCATCCTCGTGTGTTTGGTGGTAACGACACCAGCGGCACCATCCATGGCACCATTTCTGTCAACATAGAAGAAACTAATGAATGTGATCCCATTACAATTGGAGAATTGTATCTTGGCGGAAACAACGCCTCTTATTCAACTTATGGGTATTATGTAACAATTACTAATGGCAAACCCGATGTACTCCTTGATGAGAATAATGAGCCTATACTTGATAACAATAATCAACCCATACTTAAGCTTCTACCCAGAACCTCAACTTCTGATACTAACAATCCCATAAAGAGCTGGAGTTGGAATAGTACCGAAAACAAATTTGATTATACAAATTATTCACAAACAGGAGAGGATATCTTCAAGGATTTTACAAATCCAGTTCTCAACGTGATTTCCTGCACCAGTATTGGCAAGATATTTGGCGGAGGATTGGGTTCTGATGCTATCATCTACGGAAGCCCGACTGTAAACCTAAATATGATTCCTGGCATACATGCGACCGATGGAGAACTAGGACGGATAGGTGTCACTTATACAGATCCTGATGATGGAACAAAAACCAAAACAGGTGGTATTTTTGGCGGCGGCAACAAAGCAAAAGTTGTAGGAAATACCACAATAAATATCGGAACAGAGCCAACTGTAACCATGAAGTCTGAAAAAGACGCGACATCAGGTGAGTATACTACCCATACCGTCAAAGGAGCTGATATCAGAAGTAATATTTATGGTGGTGGTGAGGAAGCAGAGGTTACAGGTGACACACAAGTAAATATCTGTGCACATGAAGTAACTACTGATAATAATACAGAATGGCAAAGTCTTTCTGCCATAAGCGAAAACATTACCATCGCTGGTAGCGTATTTGGTGCAGGAAAGGGTGCAGATACAGACGTAGCATCTGCTATTGTTAGAGGTAATAGTACCATCCAAATGGGTGGCGGATGGGTAAAACAAAACGTATATGGCGGCGGTGAGCTTTCCTGCGTGGGTGACTTCACCTTCGTAACTACCGAAGGAGACACAAAGGATGATATCTCCGCATACACCGCAGGTGGTACTTCTAAGGTCAACATCTTTGCAGGTAAGGTAGGACCAGAGACCCAGACATATCCGGCTACTTACGGTCATGTCTATGGTGCCGGTAAAGGTGACGGTTCTTATCCGAAGTTTAATTACACACAAGCTACCGATGTTACCATTAGCGGCTCTGCAATAGTGGAAGGCTCCGTCTTTGGTGGCAGCGAGGACGGTCACGTACGCGGCAACACCAACGTAGCTGTTAGCGGCGGTACCATTGGTGTGCAAAGCATCAAGAAGGGCGGAGCAACCGTAGGTAACGTTTATGGTGGTGGTAAGGGAAGTACAACCCACTTTGACGCCGGCATTGTGAAAGGTAATACCAATGTAACCATCAGCGGCGGTACCATCTACCATAATATCTATGGTGGCGGTGCCTATGGATCAGTGGGTACAATTACACTTGGTACTGCTACGTACGTACCAGGGAATGCCTCTGTAGCCGACATGCCAACTGCATGGGATAGAACAACAAATGCTGAAACTGGTAAGGCCACTATTACCATCACCGGTGGTACCATTGGTCAGGACGGTGATGAGAACGGTATGATCTTTGGTTCATCACGTGGTGATGTGGATACACCCACAGGTGACCCGGCTATTGACCCCAACGACCATACAGCATGGGTTTACGACACAGAAGTTACAATAGGAACAAACGGATCCGAGACAGGTCCTACCATCTTTGGTTCTGTATATGGTAGTGGTGAGAACGGACACGTCTTCAACGACACAGACGTGAAGATTTATAGTGGTATTATCGGTGTAGCAAGCAGCGACAAAAAGATTAAAGACCCCAATGATGAGAACATCGAATACGATGCTGACGATTATCCCTACCGTGGTAATGTATATGGTGGTGGTTGCGGTGAAGATACCTACAAAGACAATAACGTAGATAAATATAACCCATTGGCTGGTATCGTACTCAACAATACAAATATCACCATCACCGGCGGTCATGTGGTTCACGATGTCTTTGGTGCTGGTGCTTTGGGTTCTGTAGGAAACAAATCCACCATCAATATCAGCGGTGGCCGTATAGGTGTGGACGGTGATAGCGACGGTAACGTATATGGTGCTGCCCGAGGTGATCTGAACTCCTCACAGACAGATATTGCTCACGTTCAGGAGACAGAGGTAAATATTGCATACACTACCACTCCCGCAATCAAAGCAGACGGAACCTCCAATGCCAAAGATTACATCTTAGGTTCTGTCTTTGGAGGAGGCGAGGCTGGTATTGTCAAAGGTTCTGTTGCAGTAAACGTTTCGGGCGGATATATCGCGCAAGACGTTTACGGCGGTGGTGCATTGGCAAATACCAATACAGACAACTGGACTGGGTCAGCACTTAATGCTGATGTTTATACCCAAGTAACTGGATTAACCGAAGGAACATCATTTGTTAGAGGTTTATACACTAAGGATGGTGGAAACTATACTCTTATTACCGATAAGGATAAAAAAGCAGAAGCGAACACCGAATATTATAGATATGGAACAACCTACAATACTGCAGTCAACCTAACAGGTGGTGTTGTCGGCAATGTATACGGTGGCGGTTTGGGACGATTGGAAGATACAAGCAACAGTATTACCGCAGTAGAAGCCATGGTATATGGTGATGTTACGGTAACCGCTAACGGCACAGCATTCACTTCATTGAATGATAAATATTCAGAATATTGGTATAAGGAAAATGATACTTATATCAAAAAAGAGTTATCATCTAACGAACTTGTGCCAAAGACGGGGCGCTTGTTTGGCTGCAACAACCTCAATGGCACACCTAAAGGTAATGTGACAGTTATAGTTCGAAGGACAAAACGTCTCAATGATGCCGGTGTAATTGTTGATGATCATGTAACCAATGATTTTGAAATTAGGGGTGTATATGGTGGCGGAAATCAAGCCAACTATCTTCCTGCTACAAATAAGAAAACCGCCGTTGAAGTATTTGATTGCGACAACACCAGCATAGATAAAGTATATGGTGGTGGTAATTCTGCTTCAGTGCCAACTACAGATGTTACCATCTTTGGAGCTTTGCAAATCCACTATGTCTTTGGCGGAGGTAATGGTGCAGATGTAGTATGGAAAAACAACAGATGGCAAGAAAATGATGGTGCCAATGTCACCGGAGATGCACACGTTGTACTGAAGGGTGGAAATATTAGCGATGCATTTATTGGAAGTGATACTAAGGGAACCATTCAAAATGCAGCGGCGAATGTTACTACCGAATCTGGTGGTGATTGTAATTTGAAACTTACCAACTTCTATGGCTCCAGCAAAAGAGCTCCTGTATACGGAGATGTTGATGTTAAAATTTCAGCATGTTCACAAGATGATATAGAGAATGTTTATGGAGGTTCTTATGATGCTCAGATTCATGGAAATATCACGATGACCGTTACCAGTGGTATCTTGAAGAATGTCTTTGGTGGCAATGACCGACTCGGTAGCATTGGCGGTAACATCACCATGAACATCGAAGAGGCCGATGAATGTAAGCCCATTATCATTCAGAATATTTATGGTGGAGGCTTTGACGCCCCCTATCCTGGAGAAGGGGCGAAAAGAATTACCAATGAGAAAGATGGATCTGGTCATTATACAGGTACTGGCGTTACGTATGATGAGAACACAGGTACATATACCGGACTAACTTATGCTGATGTTACAAGCGGAAAGATTACCATCAATATCAAGTCTTGTACTAGAATAGACAACATCTTTGGCGGTGGATTAGGTGAGAAGGCTACTGTAACTGGCGAAACAGAGATAAATGTCAACATGAAAAAAGGAGTGTGGGTTAACCAACCACTACCTAATCTTGGCAATTATCCTGGTTCAACGCCTCCGAATATACATACGGCAGAGATGTATGCTAGAAAGGATATCGCAGAAGGAGAATCAGTTTCAGGCTTATATACAAGAACAGGATCTATCGGATCTTATGTATACACCTTGACTAATGATGGAACAGCACAAAGTGGCAAAACCTACTACGAAAAGACAACAGGAGATGTAATTAATGATGCCATCGGTACCATTGGCAACATCTATGGCGGAGGTGACCAAGGTAATATTATAGGAAATGCTACGGTAAACATTGGAAATAAAACCAAGATTGATCACTTAGTTTATAATACTCAAATTAACGAAGGAACCCAGGAAAACCCCAAATGGGTAAACAAATATACCACACAAGAGTTTGATGTCATAGGCGCCAATATTACAGGAGACGTCTATGGAGGTGGCAATAAAGCTGATGTTACAGGTAACACCTTTGTGAACATCTGTGCCATCAAGGGGGCAGAAAAGATAATTAATAACGAACATGCTGGATATAACTATACTGCTTCGGATATTACTAAATATAGTGAAGGTGTCACCATTGAAGGTACAAAACTAAAGGGTGTCTTTGGTGGAGGAAATAAGGGTACTGTTAACGGAAACAGCTATGTATGTTTGGGTGCTGGTAGCGTAAACCAGAGCTTATATGGCGGTGGTTGCGAGGCCGACGTGAAGGGTAATACCTTTGTGACAATGTTGGGCGGTTATGTCTTTGATGGCATAGCTGGTGGTGGTTTGCAAGGTTCGGTGGGTACATTTACCGCAAGAGATAAAACTTTAACCACAGATACCAATTTTGACCATTCAACACATGAATGTATTGGTAAACCAACCGCTTGCAAAGCTAATACCGGAACTTGTACGGTTGACATCAGTGGTGGTCAGGTTGGTCCCGTTGAAGTGGTAACACAAGGAATGAGAAGAAAGGATAGCAATGACAAGGGCGATCCTGTTGCAGAAGGTTGGGTCTGGGGTGGAGGCCGAGGTGTAGTAGAGGATCCTTCTGTTGACCATGACACCCACTTCAAGACCTACGTTGATGAAACCAATGTGACCATTAGCGGTACGGCCCTCATTATGGAATCCGTCATTGGCGGTGGTGAATTCGGACGTGTGCTACACGATACCAATGTAACCATTTCCGGCGGTCAGATCGGTGCAAGTAAGGTTGATGGGAATAACAAGCCCGTACGCTTTGCAGAAGCAGACTTCATCGATCCTACCACTGCCACGGCAAGTGACATTGAAAACGCAGCAAGTAATATGCCCGAATGTTCGCACTATCCCTATGGAATAGATTCCAACAATGACGGCAAGAAAGAATATCTGCCATTCGATCCGTATTATGACAAGTATAAGAATACGTTTATCGAAAATCATTCGGACTACGGTCCTGCCAGCACAGATAATCCTTCTGACGGCAAGACGTGGATTGGTTGTGTGTTCGGTGGTGGATCTGGATATATGCCCCATGACAATGGTTCTGGCTACGACTGGATACGCTCGGCAGGCTGGGTAGAAGGTAATGCTAATTTGACCATTACCGGCGGTCATATCTTGACGAATGTATATGGCGGTAACGAATATACCGATGTAGGAACTCCCGGAGTAGCAAACACGGGTAAATGTACTGTTAAAATGTCTGGTGGTACCATTGGCGTACCACGTACGCTGCAACAGATTGCAGACCATCCTGTGACCTGTTACCTCTTTGGTGGCGGTAAGGGTGACGAGCGTACTCACTTTGATCAGTTTACCAATGTAAACAGCGTGGAGGTTGAAGTTTCAGGCGGCATCATTTATGGTTCCGTATTCGGTGGTGCTGAGGATGGCCATGTGCTGGGCGATGCAAAAGTTGTAATCAAGGACAATGCCAAGATTGGTACCTGGGGCACCAGCTATGTGGATGGTAACGTCTTTGGCGGTGGCCGTGGCTTCAGCGGCGGCAACTTGATTGCTGGTGGTGTAGGCGGCAACACAACGATAAATATTACCGGAGGTACAATGATGGGTAGTATCTATGGTGGTGGTCGTCTGGCTTCAGTTGGTATAGACTTAGACGAAAAACAAGGAAGTGATTCTTATGGTCAGCTGAAAGATGAAACAGGAAATCAAGGCGACCCGACCTATGGCCATATCACCATTAACATCAGCGGCGGTAAGATAGGAACTACAACAGCGGCCAATGATGGCTCCCACCCTGTTGGCGGTAATGTCTTTGGCGGCTCAATGGGACGTATCACACTGCTTGACGGTTCGACGAATCCAATGTGGCCTAAGATGGCTGTAGCTAAACTGACAGAGGTGAACATCTATAGCAGTAACAACAGTACTGCAGAAATCATGAACAATGTCTATGGCGGAAGTGAGTACGGCATCGTACGCAACCGAACCACTGTTAATGTATCAGCGGGTACTATCCATGGTCATGTCTTTGGCGGTGGCTATGGTAGCGACGAACAAGAAAAGACGACAATCACTGCAGGTGGTTACTCTACCGTTTCTCCTAACACTTATTACACCTTCTCCCCAATGATGTGGACAGGTTGCGTCTCTGGCGATACGAATGTGAATATCTCTGGCGGTAAGGTTAAGAAGAATGTCTATGGCGGTGGTGAATTTGCATCTGTGGGCCTCATTAACTTTAATAGTAATGAAGACGGAACAGTGTATAATTACATCACAAAGCACGATAATCCAGACTATGGGTTCGCCCTCAGCTGGCCCTACAAATTCCAGTATATCACTGGCGCACCGTTAGATGCTGAAAATGCAGGTGGAAAAAAATTAGGTGGTAAGGCTACGGTGACCATCACTGGTGGACGTATCGGTACCACGGGTGGCGACAACTATAATGGCTACGTTTTCGGTGGCAGTAAGGGTAAAGTGGAATTTGATCTCTACAAAACACATACACATGACGCTAATACCGAAATGAACCACCCTTGTATCATTCATCAACAGCGCTATGTGGAGGCCTTCTGTGCAAATGTTCGTGAGACTGAGGTGAATATCCATTATACCAATACACCTGATTCCGACGATGGATCAACCACCGAATGCATCGTGGGTGCTGTGTATGGCGGTGGCGAGGACGGTCACGTCGAAGAAAATGCCAAAGTCGATATCACTGGTGGCTTAATCGGTTTCAGCGTTTACGGCGCTGGTAAGGGTATCAGCCAATACAATGGATATCTGAGAGATTTGGGAGATGATGACGGAAAGATTCATTCCTGGAAGACTCAACCAGAAAAAATCTACAGTTGGACTGCAGGTAAGGTATATGGCAATGCCACAGTGACTATGAGCGGTGGCCATGTAGTACGTAATGTCTGTGGTGGTGGTTACAATGGCTCCGTGGGTAAGGGTAACTATGCCAGCGGAACGGAAGACTATTATACTCACGGATACGGTGAAAAGATAAACTCACGTCTTTTCCATTCACAAGGAGGTAGTGATGGCAATGCCGACTTCATGAACAGTGGTGTATCCACCGTTACCATTACGGGTGGTACTGTAGGTACTGAGAATGGGACTTATGACGGATTCTCAACCGGCCAGATTTATGGAGGTAGCCGAGGTAAGGCTGCACAAGATGTAGGTACACGCTCACCACGCGATGAGTATGCCCCCGACTTCTTCCTAGGCTATTCAAATGAGTCATTAGTGACGATTGGCGATGCCGAACATAGTCCGACGATTTATGGCTCAGTTTATGGTGGCGGTAGAGATGGTCACATGCGCCGAAGTGCCCATGTCATCATCAACAATGGAAAGATTGGCCGTGCCTACGATGCTAATGACACCTATCGACGTGACCGTGGTAATGTATATGGCTCTGGTTCCGGTCTAGGCAAGTGGGATGCAACACATCACGGAACCTCCTCTGGTTCTGTTACCCGCAATACAACGGTGGATATCAACGGTGGTACCATTTACCAGAATGTATATGGTGGTGGTGCTAACGCCTGCGTGGGTCCTCCAAGGATTCCTGTAAATGGTGTTATGCCTGATTTTGCAGGAAAAGATATTACACAGTGCGTAGTTAATATCAACGGTGGTACGATTGGAACCGATACTGGTTTTGCTGCCGATTACGGTGGTTGCGTTTATGGCGCCAGCCGTGGTGGCGACCTTGCATCAGACGAATCAGCCGATAGCTATGCTACTACCATCTGGACAAAGGTGAATATCAATCCTCATCCTACTGACCCCACAAAGGATGCCACCATCGCCGGTGACGTATATGGTGGCGGCAAGGCGGGCCGTGTAAAGAAGGATACCGAAGTACATCTGGACGGCGGCATTATAACGCATGATGCATACGGCGGTGGCCAAGGTACAGATGCCATTGCGGCTGATGTAGGCGGGAACGCCACTGTGGAGCTGAACAAGAACGTTACGTCAGAAAGGGGTTGCGCCGTAAACCGCATCTTCGGCTGTAACAACCTGAACGGTTCACCTAAGGGAGAGGTGCTGGTACATGTGTATGCCACACAGAATAAAAATAAGGAGACAGTTGCCGCGAAATATCCAAGAGAAGGAAAGAACGGCGGTATGGAACAGGGAAGCAAAACCGATAAAGAGTACCTGAATACTCTTATTGAGTATGCTTCGCAGTTAGGTATAACTGTAACCAGCTACAGTACCATCTGTGACAATGCATCCGCGACAGCAGAAGAAGTTAAGACTGCTATCACCGGGATTTGGGCTGATATTGCTGCCAATAGGACCAGATACGATGTTCAGGCGGTATATGGCGGTGGTAACTTAGCTGCATACTTACCTAATGGACCTGGTGCTAACAAGGATAGCGACGACCACAAGAACACGACAAAAGAAGCAAAAGTAATCATTGAAGGTTGTGAACTGACCAGCATCTATCAGGTTTATGGCGGCGGTAATGCAGCATCAACACCCGCTACAAACTTGACCATTAACAGCGCATACGAGATATTCGAGGCCTTTGGTGGTGGTAATGGTAATGACCCATACGACCTTAACGGTGAGCATTATTTGAATCCCGGAGCCAACGTGGGATATAAGAACTATACCCATTTCGTGAAAGAAGGAACATCACCCAATGAATACTATAATCCCGTTGACAACACGACTGCAGAACAGGGTGGAGATGCTTCTACCAAGGAGGAGAGGGAAACCAATTATGGATATGGTACGGGTATAGCAACGACAAATGTGCGCGGTGGAACCATCCATACCGTATTCGGCGGCAGTAACAAGAAAGGTAATATCAGAAAGACAGCGATGTCTGTCTATGAATCATCGGATGACTTGTGTCCATTGTGTGTAGGTGAGACCTACGGAGCCGGTAAGGAAGCTCCTATGGATGGTGATATCGACCTTACCTTGGACTGTGTGAAGGATATGCCTGTTATCTATGGCGGTGCCAAGGATGCCGATGTGAATGCCAATATTACGTTGAACATCACGAACGGAACATTCGAGAAAGTGTTTGGCGGAAACAATACCAGCGGTGCCATCACAGGTTCGATTACCGTGAATGTGGAGGAGAGAGGATGTCAGCCTATCTTCATTAAGGAACTGTATTGTGGCGGTTATCTGGCTCCCTACTCTATCTATGGATATGAGAAAGACAATAGCGGGAACTACGTAACAGAGACCATTAACGGCATCGTTCAGCGCAAGCCTCTGACAAGTGGAGACAAACCCCAGAAGAACCCACGCATCAATATTATCTCGGCAACCCGCATTGATAATATCTACGGCGGCGGCTATCAGGCTAAGGTAGTAGGAAGCCCACGTATCAATGTGAACATGCAGGAGGGTACGATTATGTCCAAATTCGCAAGTATGTATGAAGGCAAACCCATAGGCGAAGCTATCCAGGTTGCTGCGAATGATAAGACATACACCTATACACTTAAAGAAAGTACAACAACAGATGCGAGCTATAATCTGGCTATCGGTACCATCGGCAACATCTTTGGCGGTGGTAATCAGGCCGACATTGTTGGTGATACACACATAGAGATTGGTACAGGAAAATGGGTAAATAAAGATGGTATTATTGAAACAGAAGATGCCGACGGTAATAAGTTCACCTACGCAGAAGAGGTTACTTACACCGAAGAAGAATGTAATACCTATAATGCAGGATTAACAGGTGCTATTGCAATGACTGATAATGCATATTCGTTTACCTCTTTTGCAGACAATAGTGGTACTACACAGCATGGAACAGGAAAGGTGAAACAAGTTTCACAAGCTGACGGATGGACAACTGTTCTCGTAACCAGTAATACTCCTGTTGACTCAAATGCACCAAGTTTTGTTGGACAACAATTCAAAGTACATGCAACAGCATTAACAGCAAACACATATTATCAGTTATATTCAACAGCAAATGAAGAACTTCCCATTTATGTCACAGTTGAAACAAGTAGTTATACTGATACTGAAGTTAATACCTATAACGCCACGTTAACTGGTGCCAGAAGCACAAATGACGTGAAGACACCTGGGAAATGGTACAATGGTAATTCAGAAGCGAACAGACCCGTACCATCCCGTAACGCAGCAGAGATTACCAACACTGTTTACGGCGGCGGTAACGAAGGTGATGTCACCGGCAATACAAATATCACAATGGAAAACGGCTCTGTCTATAACAGAATCTACGGTGGTGGAAACAAGGGTAATGTGGGAACTATCACAAGCAGTATTACACCCGCAGGTCATAGCCATACTGGCACCTGCATCCAGAAACCTGACACCTGGAAAGATAATACCGGCGTGTGCAATGTCACTGTCAGCGGTGGGCGCGTAGGTCCCCTTGGTATGACAATGCCTGATGATTACGGTTATGTATTCGGTGCCGGACGAGGTGAGACGAAAGACCCCGCAGAGGATCCTGATATAGACTTCGAGGCATACGTGAAGGAAACAAATGTGACCATCGAGGGTACAGCTCTTATCTGTGGCGGTGTTTATGGAGGTAGCGAGAACGGACGTGTACGTGGTGATACCCATGTATATATTAAGGGTGGACAGATAGGTGTTGGCGAAGGAGCAGAAGGTGCCTATGCCGAAAACCAATTCATCAACCCGATAGAAACACCTGTTACTGCTGAAAACGCACTGGCAGAATGTGCCCACTGGGATTATAAAGAACCATTTAAGCCCTATGATGCAGTTGGCGCAGCAGAAGATGGTGCCACTATCGGTTCTGACGGTCATACGTTCTATGGCAACGTCTTTGGCGGTGGATCTGGTTACTGGCCATATAAGAAATCCAATAATACCTACGAATGGCTCCCCTCTGCCGGACAGGTAGAAGGCAACACGAACGTGACAGTAACTGGCGGCCATATCCTTACCTGCCTGTATGGCGGTAATGAAATGACAAATGTAACCGGCACCTGCAACGTAACAATGACCGGTGGTACACTGGGTGTGCCACGTACCCTAAGCCAAATTGCAGCCCACCCAGTAACCTGTTACCTGTTCGGTGCTGGTAAGGGTGACCAGCGTACACACTTCAACACATCGACAAATGTAGGAAATGCTAACATTACGGTAGGTGGCAATGCCATCATCTACGGCTCTGTATTCGGCGGTGGAGAGGATGGTCATGTGTTAGAGGATATCAAGATAGAGATCCAAGACGGGAATAATACATTTACTGTCGGAACGGGAGAGAATGCGAAGACTTATCACTTCCCCATTATCGGTACGACAGGAACGTCTTATGTCGACGGTAACATCTTTGGTGCCGGACGTGGTTACAGCGGTGAGGCACTGACAGCCGGTAGCGTCGGTGGTAACATAAATGTTGATATCAAGGGTGGCACCATGCTGGGCAGTATATACGGTGGAGGTCGTCTGGCATCAGTGGGTACCAACTTCGCAGCACCCAACGATCCCCTCTACGGCTCATTCAAGGAAGATGTTTTGTACAAAGAAGGAGATACAGACATACCTACGGGCAAACAGGTTGGTGACATAAGAACCTCATACGGCCATGTAACCGTTAATATCAGTGGCGGCACAATCGGTAATGATGTACCGGATGCTAAATATGGCGGCAATGTATTTGGCGGTAGTATGGGACGTTTGGAACTCTTGAATGGAACACCCAACCCGCTTTGGCCCCAGTTGGCTCAGGTAAAGACAACTGCAGTTAATATTAGCGGTAACGCACATATCAAGCGCAGTGTATATGGTGGTGGAGAGCTGGGTACCGTACGCGACGATGCAATCATAAAAATCAGCGGAAAAAACGCTGAAGGTCTGGTAGTGATGGAAGAAAGCCCCACCATCGAATACAACGTCTTTGGCGGAGGCTATGGTAGTGAGATAGACTATGATACCTACCAAGCTACCATCCAAACAGGTTCCGGGGAGACAGCAAAGACATATGTCTTCAGACCTATTGAGTTTGCCGGTTGCGTAGGTGGAGACACCCATGTGGACATCAGCGGCGGACTGGTTAAGAGAACCGTTTACGGTGGTGGAGAAATGGCTACCGTGGGACTTGTAGATCTGGAGAAGACAAAAGCTCAGGAACACCAAGGTAGTGGCTTCGAACTAAGCTGGCCGTACGAGTATGCATTTATCCAGGAGGCTGGCGGAACAGCCCACGTCAATATCACTGGTGGCCGTATCGGTCTATCCGGAAAGGATAAGATGGGAACGATGCAGTTGAATACAGAAACCAACCAACTAGAGGAAATTGAAGAGGATAACGGTGATATCTATGGCGGTGGTAAGGGTATTGCCGGCGACCGATACGGTATGGCCTTCTGCGGTAATGTAAGAAACAGCGAGGTTACCATCGATGTGCCTACTCCGACAAATGACCAGATAGAGATATTTGACAGAACACCTAGTGGTGAAAAGCGTAAGTGGACGCTTCGATTAAAGAAACTAAATACCGATACTGAAGATAAATTACCTGGCATTGCCGGTTCTGTATATGGCGGTGCCGAGGACGGACATGTATTAGAAAACACCACCTTGAATATCAAGAATGGTTACATAGGCCATAGCGTATATGGCGGTGGTAAGGGTAAGGGCACCTATAAACAACAAGTAACCGGAAAGAATATTCCATGTAATACTGCCGGTAAGGTATATGGTAATACCACAATAAACATGACCGGCGGATGGATTATGCGTAACATCTATGGCGGTGGTAACCTGGGCTCTGTAGGTAAGGGTAACTACGCCGGCGGATCAGATGACTACTACCCGAACGGGTATGGCGAAAAGACCACTGGTAAACTATGGACCAGTGACTATGACCCCAATGATACAAGCACAAGCAAGGATGATGCATGGCACTTCCTGAACAGTGGTATAGCAACCGTAAACGTTACCGGTGGTAAGGTGGGTTATATGGTAAGTGAAAGTGACAAGGCTAAGCTTTCTGTCTGCGAGAAGGATGACCTGCCAACAGGAAACGTCTTTGGCGGTTGCCGCGGACAGTCTGCAACAGAAGAAGCCCTTCCTACCTATGATCAGAATCCTGACTTCTTCCTTGGTTATGTAAACCAGACGGAGGTGAACATTGGCGGTACAGATGCAGCCAAAGGTCCCACCATCTATGGTTCTGTATACGGCGGTGGTCAGGATGGACATGTACGCCACGAAACCAACGTAACCATCAACAAGGGTGAGATTGGTGTACCTTATGATGCTACATATAAAGCCATCTTCGGAGAAGAACTGAAAGATAACACTGGCAAAGAAAACATGCACTGGCTGAACCGAGGTAATGTCTATGGCGCCGGTTCTGGTATTGGAACGTATAAGTCAAATGAAAACGAAGCTATAAAGAAACTAAGCACTTCTTCCGGTTCTGTGACACGTAACACCAATGTTACTGTGAACAGTACGATTACAGGTAAGGCAGGCAGCACCAGTGAAAATGTTTACACACCCGGCAATGTTATCTACCGTAATGTATATGGCGGTGGATCAATGGCCAGTGTAGGACCTCCACTTATTGGAACGACAGAACCTGCAACGAAGGAACAGTCACTCTGTTCTGTTACCATCGACGGTGCAGTGGGTTCAACAGACGAGAGTATATTCGATAAAGAATATGGAGGTGAGGTATATGGTGCCAGCCGTGGTGAGATCTTAGACCCTGCACTTTATGCTAACTTTGCTGACTTTGCAACCGTTGTCTGGACAAAGGTACTTCTTAAGAAGAATGCCGTTATCATGGGTAATGTCTTCGGTGGCGGTGATGCCGGTGCTGTAAAGAAGGATTCGGAAGTTATTATTGGAGAATAATCCCTCCCCCTACCCCTCCCAGGGAGGGGGCTTTCTTTTCGGAAAAGAAACAAAAGGCATTCTTTCTTTTCTCTTTGGTGCCAAAGAAGAAAAGAAGCAAAAGAGAAACCAAAAAACGTCCTGGCTCAGAGGCCGGCTGTGGGTTTTCCTAAACACTTCACAAAACTCGCTACGCTCAGACATCGTTCAGTTTTTATGTTTAGGAAATCCCACATCCTCTAAAGACCTCTTCGTGCGGAATGTTTTTATTATTTTTTATTTAAGCAATCTGTTATTCCAAAAACATGCGAACGCAGTGAGCTTTAAACAACCATCGCTCGCCCCGAAGGGGCAAAGGCTCTGCGAGCGATACCAGAACTTTGACGAAGGCGGCGTATGCTGCCGTAGTCAATTAAGCCTCCCCCGATGTCGGCGGGAGGTTGGGAGGGGGTAGGTACCCTCCTTAGGCAAGGAGGGGCGGGTGGTTGTGAAAAAGAATGCCAGCGAAAGAAGAAAAGAAAGAAACCTTTTGGTTCTTTTCGAAAAGAACTCTTCTTTCCCTTGGAAGAAGAATTGAACAAAAAGGGAGCTTTTTGAAAAATAATTGCCTATATATAATAGGTAATTGATTTTTTTTTCGTACCTTCGCACCCGCATTTGCGATGTAGTGCCATAGAGAGGTTGCTACACGTCAAACAAGTTTAACTAAAAACAATACAGAATTATGTATTTGGATTCAGCAAAGAAAGAAGAGATCTTCGGCAAGTTTGGTAAGGGTACTACCGATACCGGTAGCGCTGAGAGCCAGATTGCTTTGTTTTCATTCCGTATCAGCCATCTGACTGAGCACATGAAGCAGAACCGTAAGGACCACAGCACAGAGCGTGCTCTGACAGGTCTGGTAGGTAAGCGTCGTGCACTTCTCAACTACTTGAAGTCACGCGACATCAATCGCTATCGTGCTATCGTCAAGGCTCTGGGTCTGCGTAAGTAATTCACGCAGCTCCGCTGAAGAAAGGCTAAACAAGGCTGCAAACCCAATAGGGAATGCAGCCTTTCTTTTTAATTAATTTAAAAAGGAAGTTATAAAGGAAGTTAAAAAGGAAGTTATAATGGAAGTTAAAAAGGACAATAGTCATACATTCATGGATTTGGAGTGCTGGAAACAGGCGCATGAGTTCGTAAAAGCCGTTTATACAGTAACAAAACTCTTTCCAGAGGACGAAAGCTATGGACTTACATCACAGTTCCGGCGAGCAGCAGTTTCAATTGCTGCTAACATCTGTGAGGGTTACCGAAAACTGAGTCGTGCCGATAAACTTCGCTTTTTTAACATTGCCCAAGGATCGTTAGAAGAATGCCGTTATTATATAATATTGTCACGTGATATTGAATATATAGACCAAACAACATACGAAAATCTTGAGTACCTTATCAATGGAACTAGTTGGAAACTCAATGGATATGCTGAGGCTATTAGCCAGAACAAAGCTATTTCTGATGATTAAACTAACGTCCTCTTTAACTTCCGTATTTAACTTCCGTCTATAACTCCCATTTTAACTCCTCTATAAAAAACATGAATTATAAGAAGTTTCTTCCCGATGTACTGGCCATCCTTTTCTTTGTGGCCATTAGTATGATTTATTTTCTGGGTCCTATCCGTGATGGTAAGGTGCTGGCCGGTCATGACCATGATGCTGCCATCGGCAGCGGTATAGAAATGGAGCAGTACCGTGCTGCCCATAACGGAGAGCGTACCCGCTGGACCAATACCCTGTTCTCTGGTATGCCTACCTATCAGATGAGTCCCAGCTACCCCAGTACCGATAAGCTGAGCACGCTGGAAAGCTTCTACCGTTTAGGACTGCCTACTGTGGCCTCTTACGTTTTCATGATGCTGCTGGGTTTCTATATCCTAATGCGTGCTTTTGACTTCCGCGTGTGGATGTCGGCCCTGGGTGCCATCCTGTGGGCTTTCAGCAGCTATTACTTTATTATCATTCAGGCCGGTCATATCTGGAAACTCCTGACCCTCTGCTTCATTCCGCCAACCATAGCCGGTATGGTGCTGTGCTATAGGGGGAAGTATATGCTGGGCGTAGTCACAACCGGTATCTTCACTGCTTTGCAGATTCTGAGCAACCATGTGCAGATGACCTATTACTTCCTCTTTGTAATAGGATTCATGTCGGTGGCTTACCTGATTGATGCCATCCGCCAGAAGACCCTCAAACAGTGGTTCCGTGCAACAGCCTGTTTTGTCATAGGTGGTATCCTGGGCGTTTGCATCAACCTGAGCAACCTCTATCACACTTGGGAGTACAGTAAGGAGAGTATGCGCGGCAAGAGTGAGCTGACACAAAAGACCAAAGATCCTGCAGACCAGACCTCCGGAGGCTTGGAGCGCAGCTATATCACGGCATGGAGCTATGGTATTGGCGAGACTTGGACGCTGTTGGTTCCCAACACCAAGGGTGGTGCCAGTGTTCCGTTGGCATCCAACGAAGATGCCATGAAGCATGCAAACACGACCTTTGCTCCCATCTACCGTGCCTTCACACAATACTGGGGCGAACAGCCCGGCACCAGCGGACCTGTTTATGTAGGTGCCTTTGTGCTCTTCCTGTTTGTGTTGGGCCTGTTCATTGTAAAAGGTCCCATGAAGTGGTGCCTTTTGGCAGCTACCATCCTCAGCATCCTGCTCTCGTGGGGTAAGAACTTCATGCCCTTTACTGATTTCTTCCTCGATTATGTGCCTATGTACGACAAGTTCCGTACGGTGGCCTCCATCCTCGTGATTGCGGAGTTCACTATTCCCTTGCTCGCTATGCTCGCCTTGAAGGAGTTAGCCC
>JAEEGJ010007052.1_pt1 | contig 32846 bp, 31 predicted proteins | sample 8958761 | NCBI WGS metagenome assembly JAEEGJ01 (sample SAMN16246546, study PRJNA631951) | gut metagenome | biome: gut microbiome; feature: rumen; material: RS-attached | host: Bos | place: Iran: Karaj | collected 2018-10
TGTTGGATATGCCAAATGGTCGGCTGTCTATTTGACCCGGTACGGTTGTTCGCTGTAGAGCATGTAGCGCTTGGCCTTGCGGATCCATTTCTGCTCTTCGAGCTTGACGTGCTCCTGGACGATGTCGAAGGTGATGCTGCCCTTGATGTACTCGGCGATGACCGGGTCGGCGAGCTTGGTGAAGAAGTCTTCACGCAAGGCGAACTGGGAGTAGCGGTCCTTGAAGTAGCGGATGAGTTGGATGGTATGGAGGAGGGAATGGTATTCCGTTCCGGGCTCCAGGATGATCTGGTAGCCGAAACATTTCTCCTTACGGTAGAGGCCCGCGGAGGGCCGGAAGGTGCAGGGGCGGAGCATCGCGCCTTCCGGAACCGGCGGGGCATCCAGCGCGCCGGGCACGATGAACGGGGCGCCGATGTACTCGTACGGGCGCGCCGTGCCGATGCCCGGAGTGATGTTGGTACCGTTCCAGAGCCCGCCGCCGCTGTACATGTAGCAGGTGAACATTCCGGGGATGTCCGATGCGGGAGCTATGGTCCAGGGCATCAACAGTCGGTTGATGTCCGTCGCCCTGGCGGAGATGATGTGCAGCGGGAACCGCGCACCTATCTCGTTGTAGTATAGATGACAAAGCTCTCCCAATGTCAAGCCGTGGCGGTGCGCGATCTTAGGAACCCAGGGTTCGTTGTCGACCACCGGGATCGTGCCTTCCACGACTCTTCCCGCGGGATTGTCGTGGTCCACGATATAGAGGGACGGAACGTCGGGATAGTCCTCTTCGCTGTCCTTTTCCATCTCCAGGAGCATCGTCATCAGGCGGAAGACGTCGCGGGTATAGTTGAAATACCTCGCCCCGACGTCCTGGATCTCCACAACGATGGCATTGAGCCCTTCCAGATCCTCGCGAGAGAACTGGATATGCTCCGTATCGGGACTCAACTCGGCATCGGAAGGGTTGAAGATCCTGACGAGATTGCCGCGGTCCTTGAAGATATCGGGCATATACCGTCCGGCGGCGGTATCCCAGCAGTTCTGCGTACAGAAGCAGGCTACCTTGCCGTCGATGAGGGCCTTGTCGAGCTGGTCCTCGAGTCTCGTGGTCCTGAATGAAAACATTTCCTATCCTTTGATGATGCCTTCGGCGATGGCGATGACGCGCGAAGCCAGCGCCTCGGCAGCTTCCTGCGTCGGAGCCTCGGCGTAGATGCGGATGATGGGCTCGGTATTTGAGCGGCGCAGGTGCACCCACTGCCGCTCGGCTTCGAAGTCTATCTTGACTCCGTCGATGTCGTTGATGCGTTCGTCCTTGAATACTCCCTTCATCTTGGAGAGTATCTTATCGATGAGACCCTTGTCGGAGAGGGAAATCTTGTTCTTTGCGATGAAGTACGGAGGATAGGTCTTCTTCAGTTCGGAGACCTTGATGTTCCTGTATGCGAGGTTGCTGAGGAACAGGCCGACTCCGACCATGGCGTCCCTGCCGTAATGGCTGGCCGGGTAGATCACGCCGCCATTGCCTTCGCCGCCGATCAGCGCCATCTCCTCGTGCATCTTGGTAGTGACGTTGACCTCGCCGACGGCAGAGGCGACATAGCTGCCTCCGTGCTGTTCGGCCACATCGCGGAGCGCGCGGGAAGAGGAAAGGTTGGAGACGGCTACCGGCTTGTAGGGAGCCGTCGCCTCTTCGAGGGAGATACCCTGGATCTTTGCCAGTTTTTCAGCCTTGGCAAAGAGATACTCGGCCACGCTGACAAGCGTGTATTCTTCGACGAAGGGCTCTCCGTTCTCGCAGACAAAGGCGAGACGGTCCACGTCCGGATCGACGGAGATGCCCAAGTCGGCGTGTTCGCTGACGACAGCTGCGCTGAGCTGCTCGAGATTCTTGGGCAGAGGCTCAGGATTATGGGCGAAATCGCCGTTCGGAGTGCCGTTGATCATTATGCACTCCACGCCCATCTTTTCAAGCAGACGCGGCATAATGATGGCGCCGACGGAATTGACCGGGTCGAGTACAACCTTGAATCCTGCATTCTTGACTGTTTCCTCATCGACCGCCTTAAGGTCGATGACGGCTTGGACATGCTCTTCGGTGAAGTCGTGTTCGGTAATCGTTCCCAGCTCATCAACGGGGGCGAAGTCAAATTCGCCGCTCTCGGCGCAGTCGAGGACGGCCTGCCCTTCGGCAGCGTTCAGGAATTCTCCGTTCTCGTTGAGGAGCTTGAGGGCGTTCCACTGGCGGGGATTGTGCGAGGCGGTGATGATGATGCCGCCGTCGGCTTTCGCGAAGACGACCGCCATCTCGGTGGTCGGGGTGGAGGCGTAGCCGGCCTTGACCACGTCCACACCGCAGGCGACGAGGGTGCCGCATACGAGCTGCTCGACCATTTCGCCGCTGATGCGGGCGTCCTTTCCGACCACTACCTTATAACGGGAACCGTCCGGGTGCGGTCTGCGCTCACGCAGCTTGGCGCAATATGCATAGGTGAATTTGACGATGTCGATAGGGGTCAGGCCTTCGCCCGCAGGGCCTCCGATTGTTCCGCGGATGCCCGAGATGGATTTGATCAGTGACATATATTATATTGGTTCTGGCAATGAGTTTTGCAAATATACGATTTTTTGACGGTGCTTGCAGAAAAAATTTGGAGGATTGATTTTTTTGCCTATCTTTGCATTCCCAAACCACTATGCTGGGTTCGTATAACGGTTAGTACTCAAGATTCTCAATCTTGCAATAGGAGTTCGATTCTCCTACCCAGTACCAGAGACCTGCTGGAGACAGCGGGTTTTTTTGTTACCTTACGGTATTATGAAAAAGTCATTCATCCTTTTCGTCTCAGTCCTTCTGCTCGCCGCATGCGGAGGAAGTAAAACCGACCCTGTCAGGGAAGCCATCAAGGGAGAGATCATGGGCAATATGTCCCAGGATTTCACCGGCGTGGAGATATTTTCGGTAGAAAAGATAGATTCCACGACCTTCCGTACCGAACTGGACCGTCGCAAGAAGGCGTTCACGACCAAACGTGACGCCGACAGCGAGCTGCTTCTCAAGTATATGCAGGAAGGGAAGCGCCGTAATGCAGCCATCAAGAACGACAGCTACAAGAACGACCTGCGTATCCTTCAGGGCTTGGACAGCCTGGGTACGGTCCATGCTGCGATACTTGACGACGTCGCCTATTACGACTACCGCTTCAACGCCAAGGCCAAAGGAAAGGACGTGACGATGCAGTTCCGCGATACATACATCTCCATCACTCCGGACGGAAAGGTGATCAGTATGGCAGCCGAGCGCCGCGACCTGCACAAGAGTGCTGGACGCGTCATTCCCGGGTATTATGAGCTTGTAAAGGGCGCGGACGAAGAGGAGTCTGAATCCGAGGAATAGTCCTATATAGGGTCTACATCCAACGTGATGTGTCCCTGGTACTTATAGCTTTTTTCGAAATCGTCGGCTATGCCGGCGATTTGTTTTTTGCGCTCGTTGAGCAGACGGTCCTTGGGGAGGGTGATGCGGATGACGAGGGTGTCGGGAACGGGGTCGCGGCCGCGGCGCGGCGCGAAGGGGCCGGCGGGCGCGAAGCCCTCGAGGGCTTCCGCCAGCAGGCCGGCCAGTTTGGCGCGCCGCCCCGCATTTCCGTCCCTGATGACCACTTCCACCATACGGGTGTATGGCGGAAGTCGGAATGCCTTGCGCTCCTCCAGGAGCCGCGCGGCATATCCTTCGTCACTCCCGAATACGGGATGAGCTCCCATCCTGGTCTGGACAAGCATCTTTCCGCTGAAACGTCCCCTGAACTGCTGCAGGACCTGCATCGCTTTCTCGTCTGCCCTGAAATCCTGCTTGTCCAGCAGTACATCCGCGTTCAGGATGGCCAGCAGCGCTATGCCGGAAATGTCTTTCCTGCGCGCTTCGTGAACCGTTGAAACGGATATTCCCTTTGCCTCCGGGAAGATATCAGCTATCTCTTTCTCAAGGTCGTCGATCGGGCCCCAGGGGCGGAGTATCAATGTCCTTTTTCCTGAAGCTTCCGTTTCTCTGATATGCCCGATCAGTATTCGGGAAATGCTCCCGACCATGCCGCGCTTACGTGTCTCTGCCGTAGTGTCGACCACTTCCATCTCTCCTTTCTCCAGTGGGAGTTGCACAAGTGCATAACGCCTTGTATTGCAGTTGTATATGGATTCGAGGGACGGGGTGGGGGAGGCCAGGAGAACGTGCGCTCCGTGGATGCTTCCGAGCATCACGGCGCAGTCCCTGGCTTCATAATGCGGAGTCCCATCCTGCTTGTATGCGATATCGTGCTCTTCCTCGACCGCTACCAGGCCGAGATCCTTGAACGGGAGGAAAAGCGCGGAGCGCGTTCCTAGTACGAGCCTCGGCCTGTCTCCCTGCCGGATCAGCGAGGCCACCTCCCTTCTGTTCCCGGCCGTCTCAGCTGAATGGAAAACCAGTAAGGCATCGCCGAACTCTTCCCGCAGTGTCGCCTGAAGGCTTTTGCTCAAAGCGATTTCTGGAACCAGCATCAGGACATTATGTCCTTCGGACAGCACTTTGCGGGCAATCTCCACGAATACTCCTATCCTGGATGCTCCGCCTTGAAGCAGGACTGTGCGACCATCGTCAAATGCTTTAAGGACGTTCTTCGCCGCCGGCGAGAGGTTCCCGTATGCCGGTTCCGCCTTCGTTTCCTGCCCGCTCATCGTCACCTGTCCACTCGTCATTCCCTGTCTTGACGCCATCCCCGAATCAATCATCCCCGGTTCGGCCGATAATCCCCTAATCGCTTCCAATTTCTCCCGCAAACTCTGAAGCTCGGCCAGGATCTTGTCACGTCCGGCCTCGAGCTCCGCCGTAACCTTTGCATTGTGACGGCGTACGAGAGCCTCTTCTTTCTTGGCCAGTCTCTCTTCCAACCCTTTGATCCGCTTGAGATAGAGTTCCGCGGTCCTGGCTTCGAGCAGTTCGCGGCGTTCCTCTGCCCTGGCCTTGACCGTCTCGCCTGCAGTCTTCGTCGCCGGGTAGGCCATCTTGTAAACCTCTCCGATGCTGCACAGATAATAGTCTGCCATGAAACGCCATAGTTCCAGCTCCTTTTCTCCAATCGGTTCCAGGTGTCTCTCCACGGTTTCTACCGGCAGTATCCTGCTCTCGTCGACTTCCGGTACGGCATCGGTCTCTCTGACCACCGCAGTGTATCTCCTTCCGGAGAATCTGACCACCACGCGGTCGCCCCTCCGGACCTCTTCGGAGATCCGGTAGCAAGGCTCCCAAGCAAGCTTGAGCGGCAATATGACCTTGATGTATCGCATGCAGTTGCGAAGATAACAAAAAAAACGCACCCCCTTTCCGGGAGTGCATCATTTTAGTCGTGACCAGTAAGATTACTGATTCTTGGCCTGAGCCTCAGCTTCCTTGATCATGTTCTCGTTGGCGGAGATGTAAACCTCGACGCGACGGTTCTGAGCGCGGCCCTCGGCAGTCTCGTTGGAGGCGACGGGCATGTGATAGGACATACCCTCGGAGGTCATTCTGCTGCCGGCGATACCGCAGGACTTGAGGTAGTTGAGCACGGACTCGGCGCGCTGCTTGGAGAGGCGCTCGTTGACTGCGTCGCTACCGGTATTGTCGGTGTGGCCGTAGATGGTGATGTCGGTCTCGGGCATGTCAGCCATCTGGGAGGCGAACTTCGCAAGATTGGCCTTGGAGGCGGCGTTCAAGTCGGCCTTGTTGAGGGCGAAGAGGATACCGCTGTCGAAGGTGACCTTGATGGCCTCGAGGCCGTTGGCATCCTCGACAGTCTCGACGGTAGCGGCCTCGAGAGCTGCGAGCTCGGCGGCCTTCTGGTCCATCTTCTTGCCGATGATGGCACCTGCGGTGGCACCGACGGCGGAACCGACGGCTGCACCGATGGCGGCGGACTTGCCGTCCTTACCGATGAGGGCGCCTACGCCTGCACCGAGGGCGGCACCGGCTCCGGTTCCGATAAGGGAATCCTGGGCCATCTTTGACATGGTGGAGCATCCCGACAGGATCATAGCTCCACAGAGGAAGAATGCAATGTACTTTTTCATCTTGGTAGTTTATTAGAAATTATTGGTTCTCTTTGTAAACGTTTAATCAATGCAATTTTAATAATAAATGTAGAAACATCCAAAATCTTGCCCATTTTTCTCTCTTCCGTCCCTTCTCTTATCTTTCCGCTTCTCCCCGTCTACATCCCTCTACCCGGTCAGCGTCCTTTTTCCCGACCAATCTCCTTGCGCGTTTCCCCTTCCAATTATTTTGTAAGAAAAATTTGCAGGGTCGCAATTTTTATCTATCTTTGCAATCCCAAAACACAACGGTGCTGTAGCTCAGGTGGTAGAGCAATGGACTGAAAATCCATGTGTCGCCGGTTCAACTCCTGCCAGCACCACATAAAGCCCTTCGATTTCGGAGGGCTTTATTATTTTTTGTTTATATTTGGGAAACGAAACTTAATGGATTTGAAAATGAAGACTTTTATTTCTGTAATAAGAAGGACGTCGGTGAAAGAGATCGAGCGTTTTGCCGGTGTGACTATGGTGAAGGGTCTGCTGTTGGTGGCGGGAGTGGCAGGGATGCTTTGTTCCTGCTCCGTTTCGAAGGCGGTATCCGACAATGATAATGATAAAGACAACGCATCGGGCGAGCAGATCAATGTCGGGTACGGCTCGGTCGACAAGGATAAGCTGACTTACTCCGTCAGCCAGCTGGAAGTGGATGAGAAGGAAATATCCCATTACAGCAATATCTGGGACTATATGCGCAGCAGGGTGCCGGGGGTTGAGATCGGAGAGTCCGTTGCGGGCAGTACCCCGGATATCGTCATTCGCGGAAAGAACTCGATCAACTCTCCGACCCAGCCGCTGATAATGCTGGACGGTGTCGAGACGAGCGACATTTCTGGGCTGAATCCCAACGATGTGGCCTCCGTCAGTGTCCTGAAGGACGCCTCGGCCTCGATTTATGGCTCGCGTGGAGGTAACGGAGTGATATTGATCACTACGAAGAGCGCCAAGATGGCGGCGGAGAGGGAGGCGGCGTTCCAGCGCGAGGCCCGCGAAGCGGCCCGCGCGGCCAAGGCCGCCCGCAAAGCCGCCCGCCAGGAGGCTAAGGCCTCCAAAGGCAAATAGGAATCTAGCGGAGAAGCTCCAGGTCTTTCTTGAGGATGATCTTGGGGTCCATCATGGACACCTTCTGGAACAAGCGGACGCGGTTGCCGAGGGAAAGGTGGACCTTGTCCTCGTGCTTTCCTTTCCTCCACCATTTATAGAAACCGATGGGGTCGTTCTCGAAAGGGATGCTGGCCTTGATGCCGCTGCTGTATCCGGGATAATCGATGATGAGGTTGAGCCCCATGAAACGCTTGTAGTAGTCGGGGTCCGCGCGGCGGAGCTTGCTGACCAGGGGATTCAGAACCTCGAAGGTATCGACATGCAACGTCTTATCCTTGATGATCATCCGGTGGATACGGACAGGGTCGTAGTTGAGCCACGCGCCCATCCTGAGGGTCACGGGGCCCTCATCCGTATCAAGCGTCAACTCGTCCATGGAGAAGTAGGTCTTCTCCGGGTCGAGAGGGAAAAACTGGTCTGATTCCATAAAAGGCGTTAGTCAGTCGATTCGCAAATTTAAACACTTTTTTGTTAAAAAACCACCCGTTTTGATTTAAAAAACCGTATCTTGCATTATTGAAATGCCATTTTTCCGGTTTTTTATGAAGAATATCATCCTTGACATGACCGGCCTTTGCCGTGATGGAGGGCTAGAAAGATCGCTGGTTTCTCCCGAAACCGTCAGCCTTTCTTCCCTGGAAGGAACCAATTGCTACTGCGATGCCGCGGCGGCCGAAGCGATACGCCAGGCGGTTGCCGGCCTGCCGGTTTCCGCACTTCACTGGTGTGACACCGGGGACTACCATTACCTGTCCCGTTTCTGGCTGGAGAAGGCGGCAAAGGAGATGGGTGACGAGCCTTTCGCGCTTGTTCTCTTCGACCATCATCCGGACATGCAGGAACCGGCCTTCGGCAATGTCCTCTCCTGCGGAAGCTGGGCCCGGGATGCTTTTACGGGCATTCCTAACCTGACGCAAGTACTGATGGTCGGAATCGATCCCGACCTCGAGGTCGAGATCCTCGACCTGGTCTTCGACGGAGTCCTTGCAGTCACGGAGGAGGATCTGAAGCATACCGGGGACAATCTTTCCCAGGACGTTCTGGAGATGTTCTCGCTGCTGGATCCGCATATCCCGGTCTATATAAGCATCGACAAGGATGTCCTAACGAAGGACTATGCTCGCACCAACTGGGACCAGGGCTGCATGACGCTTGCGCAGCTGGAGGCCGCGGTGCGCCGCGTCGCAGCCGGACACCGGCTGCTGGGCGCGGACGTCTGCGGCGGCCTCGCCCGCGACAAGGGCGGAAACGACGAGGATTTCGGAATAAATCTCAAGACCGACACCGCATTGGAAAAACTGTTTGGTAATCTCATAATAGATTCGTATCTTTGAACGATTAAGAGGAACAATGCTAAATCCGCTTAAAAATCGTTATTTCAAAGCTTAATTCAGTTAAAGATCGTAATCCGTTATGGAAGACAATCTCAAAGTGACCTGTCTGCACGACAGGCATGTGGCACTGGGCGCCAAGATGAGCCCGTTTGCCGGGTTCGATATGCCGATACAGTATTCCGGTATTACCGAGGAGCACCTCGCCGTACGTAAGCGCGTGGGTATGTTCGACGTCTCGCATATGGGCGAGATTTTCGTCAGCGGTCCCGAAGCCGAGAAGTTCGTCAACCATATTTTCACCAACGACGTCCGCACCATCGCTGCCGGCGGTATCCTTTATGGAATGATGCTCTATCCCACCGGCGGAGTCGTGGACGATCTCCTCGTTTATCGCGAGTTCACTCCGGACAGTTTCCTGCTGGTCGTGAATGCCGCCAACATTGACAAGGATTACGAGTGGATACTCGGACAGATCGCGGGATTCGACGCCAAGGCTGTCAACGATTCCGACGAGTGGGGACAGATCGCGGTGCAGGGCCCCGAGGCCGAAAAGACGGTCGTTGACGTGCTTGGCATTTCCGGCGCAGCCGCTCTCGGATTCTATGAGTTCTTCGACGGCTCCTGGAAGGGAGGCAGGATGATTGTCAGCCGCACCGGCTATACCGGTGAGGACGGCTTCGAGATCTATGCCTCTCCGGAAAGCATCGTGGAGATCTGGGATCTCCTCCTGAAGGCAGGCGTCACTCCTTGCGGCCTTGGCTGCCGCGACACGCTCCGTTTCGAGGCCGGTCTGCCGCTCTACGGCGACGAACTCAGCGCCGACATCACTCCCGTCGAGGCGGGACTCTCGATGTTCTGCAAGCTTGGCAAGGACGAGTTCGTCGGCAAGGACGTCCTTGCACGCCAGAAGGCCGAAGGCACTGTCAAGAAACTGGTCGGCATCGAGATCAACGACAAAGCCATCCCCCGCGCGGGATATCCGGTCGAACTGGAGGACGGCACCGAGGTGGGTGTAGTCACTACCGGCTACCGTTCCATCTCCCTGGACCGCAGCATCTGCTTCGCCCTCGTGAAGTCGGAGTACTCCAAGCTCGGCACTCCTCTCTGGATCCGCATCCGCAAGAAGGTCTTCGCCGGCGAGGTGGTCAAGAAAAGATTCTATCAGACAAACTATAAAAAATAAGCAGGAACATGTCAAAGATTGTTGAAGGATTGCTTTACAGCGATTCACACGAGTGGGTCATGGTTGACGGCGACATCGCCATCATCGGAGTCACTGATTTCGCCCAGGCTGAGATGGGTGACATTACTTATGTCGACCTCCCCGAGGTGGACGACGAGGTGAGCAAGGGTGAGGACTTCGGCGCCCTCGAGAGCGTCAAGGCCTCCAGCGAACTCTATTCTCCCGTCTCCGGCACCGTCGTCGCGGTCAACGAAGCCCTCGAGGACGCTCCCGAGCTGGTCAACGAGGATGCTTTCGCCAACTGGATCATCAAGGTGGAAATGAGTGACAAGGGTGAGCTCGAGTCCCTCATGGACGCCGCGGCCTACGCGGAGATCGCCAAGTAATCGATGGGAACATTCTCTTATTTTCCTCATACCGAGGAGGATATCCGGCAGATGCTCGAACGTGTGGGGGTGCAGTCTCTCGACGACCTCTATGCCGACGTACCTGCCGGTTATATTTATAAGGGGGAGTATGACCTCCCGGATGCACTCTCCGAGCAGGAGGTGCGCGACTATTTCGAGAAGCTTGCAGAACGCAATACCCGCCTGAAGGTGTTTGCCGGCGCCGGCTCCTACGACCACTATACTCCTTCCGTGGTTCCCTACATCATTTCCCGTTCGGAGTTCCTTACGGCATATACTCCCTATCAGTGCGAGATCTCGCAGGGTACTCTCCGCTACATCTTCGAATACCAGAGCATGATCTGCGCTCTGACAGGAATGGATGTCAGCAACGCCTCGATGTATGACGGGCCCACAGCGGCGGCCGAGGCCATGCGCATGGCCGTCGCCAGCGCCCGCAAGAAGAACACTGTCCTGCTGTCCAGGACCCTTCTCCCCAATGTCGTCAAGACGGTCGAGACTTATGCCAAGTATTACGGCACCAACATCGCCTATATAGAGGCTGAGGGCGGACAGACGTCGCTCGCCAGCCTTCGCGAAGCGATGGCGTGCGGCGACGTCGCCGGCGCCATTGTGCCGGGCATCAACCGTTTCGGCATCATAGAGGACCTGAGCGGCTTCGCCGAGACTCTCCACGAGGGCAAGGCCCTCCTGGTCGAGTACTGCGACCCTTCCGCACTCGCGGTCCTCAAGACTCCTGCGGAGTGGGGCGCCGACGTAGCCGTCGGCGACGGCCAGTCGCTTGGCATCCCGATGTGCTTCGGAGGCCCTTACGTGGGCTTCATGGCCTGTACCAAGGACCATATGCGCAAGTTGCCCGGCCGCATCGTCGGCGAGACTGTCGACGGGCAGGGAAGGCGCGCCTTTGTGCTTACGCTGCAGGCGCGCGAGCAGCACATCCGTCGCGAGAAGGCGACGTCCAATATCTGCTCCAACGAGTCCCTGATGGCGCTCTTCGTGACGGTCTATGCATCCCTCATGGGCCCGCAGGGCCTCAGGGAGGTCAACGAGAAGTCCTATGCCGGCGCGCATCTGCTGCATGACATGCTGCTGCAGACCGGCAAATTCGAGGAGGTATTCGACAAACCCTTCCTCAAGGAGTTCGTCCTGAAGCCCCTCGTCGATGCCAAGGCCCTCCAGGCCAGGCTGTACGAGGGCGGGTTCTTCGGAGCCCTCGAGACCGAGGAAGGATATGTAAGTTTCTGCGTTACAGAGAAAAGGACCCGCGCTGAGATCGAGGCGCTGGTCGCATTGGCAAGGGAGGCATAGGGTATGAAGTACTACGATAAACTCATTTTCGAACTTTCGAAACCCGGCCGCAGGGCATATACCCTTCCGGCATCGGCCGATCCTTCCGCTTCCTTCTCCATCCCTTCCGGCCTGCTCCGCGCCGAGGCGCCCGAGCTCCCGGAAGTCAGCGAAGTGGACGTCGTCCGCCACTATACCAATCTCTCGCAAATGAATTTCGGTGTGGATACCGGCTTCTATCCGCTTGGCAGCTGCACCATGAAATACAATCCCAAGATCAACGAGGAGATAGCCGCGATGCCCGCTTTCCAGGGGCTCCATCCTCTCCAGGACGAGAGCACTGTCCAGGGCGCGCTCGAGGTCTATTACGAGATGGACCGCGCCTTGTCGGCCATCACCGGCATGAAGCACTTCACTCTCAATCCCTGCGCCGGCGCGCACGGCGAGCTGACCGGCCTCATGGTGATGCGCAGCTATCACGCTTCGCGCGGTGACACTGCGCGCACCAAGGTCATTGTCCCCGACAGCGCCCACGGCACCAACCCCGCCTCCGCGGCGGTTTGCGGCCTCAGCATAGTCGAGGTGAAGTCCAATGCCTCCGGCCTCGTGGACGTCGAGGACCTCAAGCCACTCCTCGGTCCCGACATCGCCGGCATCATGATGACCAACCCCAATACCCTCGGACTCTTCGAGAAGGATATCAAGGAGATAGCTGAGCTCGTGCATGCCTGCGGAGGTCTCCTGTACTATGACGGAGCCAACATGAACCCGCTGCTCGGCGTCGTCCGTCCCGGCGACATGGGCTTCGACATCATGCACCTGAACCTCCACAAGACCTTCTCCACCCCGCACGGCGGAGGCGGCCCGGGCTCCGGCCCCGTCGGCGTAGCCGACAGGCTGGCGGAGTTCCTGCCGACGCCCAAGGTCGTGAAAGGCGAGGACGGCCGTTTCCACATCGTGGGCGACGCCCCGATGTCCGCCGGCCGCGTGTCCGCCTTCATGGGCAATTTCGGAGTCATCCTCAGGGCATATGCCTATATCCTGATGCTCGGCAGGCAGCATCTGGCGATGGCCGGAAAGCTCGCCACCCTAGGGGCAAACTACATCAAGGAAAGTCTCAAGGACGCTTACAAGCTTCCGATCCCTTCGATCTGCAAGCACGAGTTCGTGTTCGACGGGTTGATCGATGACGGTTCTGCCACCGGAAAGCCCGGCGCGACCACGCTTGACGTTGCCAAGCGTCTGCTGGACTTCGGATATCATGCTCCGACGATCTATTTCCCGCTGCTGTTCCATCAGGCCCTGATGATCGAGCCCACGGAGACCGAGTCCAAGGAGACCTTGGACGCCTTCATCGACGTGATGCATGCGATCGCCCGTGAGGCCGCAGAGGATCCTGACATCCTGCACGGCGCTCCGCACAATGCCCCCATCTCGCGTCCTGACGAGACGATGGCGGCACGCAGGCCCGTGCTGAAATACAAGGATGAACTCAGTTGAGATTCTTGCCGTGGCAGCGTCTGTATGACAGACCGCTGCCACAGGGGCATGGATCGTCCGGACCGACGTGCCTGACGGCCATGCTGTAGCGATAGATTTCATTCAGGGGGCCGGGCAGTTCGCCCGGCTCCTTCTTTGTGCCTTCGGACTCCGCAGGATCGTCCTCGAAGGCGCTCTCATCGACCTGGATGCTGAGCTTCAAGAGATTGGATTCCGTGGAGGAATGGCCCTTGAGGAGCCATTTCGGGACGGAATTGGCGTAGGCAGCGATGGTGTCGATATACTTGCGGTATTCGTCGAAGGAGTCGATCTCGTCTATCTTGTCGTTGATGCAGCTGAACATCGCCTCGGCGCAGGCCTCGTCAGTGGCATACTGGGAATTGACCCAGACCTCGTTGAGGCAGTCGAGGATGTCCTGCCTGTCGTATCCGAGATCCTCCAGGACATCCCATGCGGCTGCATACTCCGGAGTGCCGTAGCCGAAGGCGCAGAAAGGAGCGTCGCTTCCCGCATGCAAGGCTTCATCCTTTGTAAAGCTGGCGAAGTCCTTCATGTCCTTGAACTCCTCCCATCCGTCGATGAGACGCTCATATTCGTAGGCGTATGGGGAGACCAGATACATCTCTCCCTTGTAGGTCGCCCTTTGGATCGCTATCAGTCGGTTCTCGGCTATCCTTGCGAAGACCTCGGAACCGTTTTCCGTTCCTTCCATCATGTCGAAGGCCTGACGGACGAAAGCATCCACGGTTATGACTCCGTAGAGATTTAGGAGTCCGAGGGCGAGCCTCTCGGTCTCGAACGATCCGTCGACCCTTTTCTCGGCTATGACATGGTCGATGATGGCGGCCACGGGGGAGAACAGCGCCTCGTCAATGCAGGCATAGACATAATCCTTGTCCCTGTCGTCTATGTAGATGAGATTCAGCATCTCCAGCAGGGAAGGGTAGTCCGGGTTGAGGAGTTCCACCCATTCGCCGGGTCCGGCGGTGACCAGGTCGCGGAGGAGCATGAGGTCGCTCTCCGTGAGCATGTACATCCATGCCCGCGGATTGCCTCCGATGAGTGCGGCGGTCTTCTCCACCAGCCCGGCCTTCTTCTCGCCCTTTGCGGGCGGCTCGTCGAAGAAGTCCAGGATGCTTGTCAGCTCATCCTTGGTGAAGCGGCCGAAAAATGTCTTCAGCGACTGGTCCATATCTCTTAAATGTGTCCAAAGATAGGAGTTTTATTCTTATTTTTGTGAAAACCTCGTCAAGAAATGGAATTATATGAGTTCGCGCGTCCGGCGCTTATGGCCGGCAAGACGCTGCTTTTCGTCCACGGGTTCGCTTCCAGCGGAAGGAGCGGTACCGCGCGGGCGCTCCGGACCCTCCTGCCGGAGGCGGAGGTCCTCGCGCCCGATCTGCCGGTCCGGCCCCACGAGGCGCTGGCGCTGCTGCGCCGCCTCGTGGACGAGCGCCGGCCCGACCTGATCCTCGGCACCTCCATGGGGGGGATGTATGCCGAGCAACTTCATGGAATAGACCGCATCCTGGTCAATCCCGCCTTTCAGCTGGCGGATACCATCCTCAAGAACAACGGCCTTGGCCGCAAGGAGTTCCACAATCCCCGCGAGGACGGACAGAAGGACTTCCTGGTGACCAAGGCATTGCTGGAAGAGTTCCGCGAGGTGTCTTCACATTGCTTCGAGAGCATAGACGACGATGAGCGTGAACGCGTGTTCGCGCTCTTCGGAAGGCGCGACACGCTGGTGTTCACGCACGACCTTACGAGGGAGCATTACCCGCAGTGCATAAGCTACGACGGGGAGCACAGTCTGAATGACACTTCGTTGCTTCATTCGGTAATACCTGTCATCCAATGGATCGACGACAGGCAGCGCGGTGTCCAGCGCCCTTCCGTACTGATAGCCTTTGACGATGTGCTGCGTTACCGCCACAACGGCGAGGCCGTCAGCGCCTCGCTCAAGGCCGTGGAGTACCTGGCACAGCGTTTCGACCTCCAGTTCGTCGTAAGCGGCGACGCTGACGGATGGGATGCGATGGATGAGAAACGCAAATGGATGGAGGAACACTTCGGCGTTCCTGTCTGGAACCGGACCGTCCTTACAACCAGGAAAGACCTCCTTCTCGGGGATTATCTTGTGGATGCCCACCCGGATGAGTGCGGAGGCGATTCGTTCATGGGAACTTCAGTCCGCTTGGGGTCTCCGGATTTCCGCGACTGGGAGGAGACCATTACCTTTTTTGCCCGGATTTGTGGCGATAGTCGCTAACTATCCTTCCGCTTTCAGACAATTATTTCGAAGCCGGTGACCGTAAGGGAGCCGGCTTCTGCTTTGAAGTGGATGTCAAGCCCGCCGAAAGGCATGCCGTAGATGCGGTCGGGGTCGTCCTGGTAGCGCGGGCGGGGGTCTTGTGCGAGCGCGCCGGATAGCGCCTCGAGCCCGTCAGGACCGAGGATGCGCTCCAGCTGCGCGCGCAGCTCCTGCGGGATGGTTACCGCGAGCGGAGCCCATCCCGCGGAGTCCGTGAACCCGCCCGCCGCCTCCGGATGGGAGTCGGCATAGGGGATATACGGCTTTATGTCATAGATGGGTGTGCCGTCCATCAGGTCCGCCCCGAGAACGTGTATGACGGGAGCGTCATCGCAGTCGAAATCGATGCTCTCGATGCGGACGCTTGAGAGCCCGAGCGGGTTCGGCCTGAAAGGGGAGCGGGTGGCAAACACGCCAAGGCGGGCATTGCCTCCGAGGCGCGGCGGCCGCACTGTCGGCTGCCATGACGCCGCTTCTTCCCGCTTGTTGGCGGAGAACCCCCAGATCAACCAGATATAGTCGAATCCTTCAAGCCCTCTTACAGCTTCTTCCCGTCGGTATTGTTCCGTGAAACGGATCTCTCCGCGGAGCTCCGGTACAAGTCCGCTTTGTCTCGGAATACCGAATTTGCTGGTAAATGGAGACCTGAAATAAGCTATCGGCTCGAGCTTCATAGGACAGTGGCAAGGCTGTCTGTACTGGCTCTGGAGAGACTGTCCATTTCAGCCAGCCGTGCATGGAAAGTAGAGTCGAATGCTGGCATCAACTCTTCCGGAAGAGGTTCGGCTGAAGGAGATTCAAGGGTGAGGGGATTGATGGCGGTGCCGTTCTGGTACACCCTGAAATCGAGGTGCGGCCCAGTGGCCGTACCGGTCATACCCACGTAACCGATGACCTGTCCCTGCTTGACGTGTACGCCGGCCTTGATGCCGGGACCATACTTGGACAGGTGCATATAGCTGGTGGTATAGACGCTGTTATGGCGGATCTTGACGGTATTGCCGCCGCCCCCGGCCCAGCCGGCGCTGAGCACTGTGCCGTCGCCGATGGCGACGACCGGCGTGCCCGTAGGCGCGGCATAATCGACGGCCGTGTGCGGCCTGACCTGACCCGTGACGGGATGTTTGCGGGCGTATGAGAATCCAGATGAAATGCGCTTGAACTCCAACGGAGCCTTGAGGAATGCTCTTCTGAGGCTTTCCCCCTTCTCGTCCCAATAGACGTTGCCCCCGTCCCCCTGGTCGAACATCACTGCGAACTTGTCGTCGTCGCCACTCGTGAAACGGGCGAAATAGACGGTGTCTATACCGATGCTTTCGCCTTCGACCTCGTTCTCGTCGTAGATGATGCGGAAACGGTCATCCTTCTGCAGGCCGAAGAAATCCACTGTCCAGGCGAAGATGTCCGAAAGCTTGAGAATCAGCGCGGGAGAGGAGCCCGCCTTGGCCATGTCAGCCCACAGCGAAGAGCTGATGCTGACATCGGCATAGCGGCGGTGCTTCACTACGGGTTTCTCATAGATCCATATCGCCATGGAATCACGGCACTGGAAAACGGCCTGGCGTATGCGGTCCATATCATAGACCACATAAGCAAGCGCACTGGACAAAGTATCGGAATAGGCGCGCACGGCGTTGCCCGCGCGCATCTTGGTGACATCGAATGTCGAGTCGCACAGCTGCGCCATCGCATAGGCATCATCCATGCTCATCCCCAGCCTGTTCATCAGACCGGAGAATGTCTCGCCGTTATGGACTGCGCTCTCTTCGCAGTCGAAGTCCTCCGTAAAGAATCCTATCGGAGGTACGGGACGGACAACTTCCTCTTCGGGAACATCCTTGCCGCGAACGCATGAAACGGCAGCCGCCAGAAGGGCGGCAATGATCCAGGGACGTAATCTCATAGCATATCGACGGTTTTCTGGTCGAGCTTCTCGTCAAAATACTTGGCCAGAACCTTGCGGAATATCTCCTCCTTGCCGGAGGCCAAATAGAACAGCGTCATCGACGAACGGAGCTTCATCGTGTCGGTGGGGCCGAAAATCTCCACCGCCGACTTCCCCCTGACCTGGACGAGGGAGTTGCAGATCTCGCGTAGACGGCTTCCCAGAACCTTGTCGGCAAGATAGGCCTTGGCCTCGGCCTTGCCGATGATTCCATAGAAAGCGGCCTTGTCCGATCTTCCCAGGCCGCGTAACTGGGGGAATATGTACCACATCCAATGCCCTTCCTTGAGACCGTTGCCGACCTCCTTCAGAGCATTCTTATATGAATTGTCCGCATTCTGCGCGTCCTTGAAACGCTGTAGGTCGTAGGCCATAGGGACTCTTGAAGATTAGACAGTTTATTCGATGAACAGATCAGTCGATCCTGTTTCTAACCTACAAATATAGCAAACTGTTTTCAAACTGCCAACCTCCTATTCGGCGGGAACGACCATTCGGACGGCACCGGGGAAAACCCTTGCCTTGAATTCCTTTCCCGTGAGGGGACGGCCGTCGAGGTAAAGCGTTATGTCTTTGGTACATTCGATCTCGACGGACCCGGCCTTGCGCGCCGTGTAGTCGCCGGTGAAGGCCGGCTCGTCCGCGAGCGTGCCGGAGGCCAGCGCCTGGAGTACCTTCGTCAAACGCGCCGGAGGCATGTTCCGTATGACGCACAGGTCCATCTTCCCGTCGTCATTCAATGCCTGGGGAGAGCAATGTATGTCTCCTGTGGCGTATCTTCCGTTGGCCAGCGTAAGCAGGAAAACCGACCCAATGTCCAAGGCAACGCCGTCCACCTTAAGCTTGACGGAGCGGAAACCGCATTTCAATACGGCCGATAGAGAGGGGGTCAGTCCCTTCCCGTCGGCCATATTGTCCAGACCCATTATGCAGGCGTTGACCGCGTAAGAGTTGTTTACCCGGATCATGTCGATCGGGACGGGGATCCCTTCCACGAGTTTGTCGAGTTTGCCGAAATCCGCCCCTTCATAATACTTTGCAAGACTGTTGGTTCCGGAAGGGTCATAGATTCCCAGGGTCTTGCCCTCGCCGGCGCCCATGAGTCCGCCGGCGACCCCGGCGGTGAGAGCATCTCCTCCGCAGGCGACGAAGCAGGTGTCTATGTCCTTGTGGAGGTCGCAGTATAGGCTGACGTGGCGGAGGGCATCCTCAGGATCCGCTGCGGCGTGGAAATCATAGTCGATGCCCTTGTCCAGATCCTTCATCCGTTTGCTGACGGAGTCCCGGAGCCGTGCGTCGGCATCCTCTCCTTCGTAAATGAAAAGGTATCTGGTGAAGTGGATCATTGCGCTAGCTTGTCTATGTACAGTATGCCGTCGAGGTGGTCCGTCTCATGCTGGAATATGACGGCGGTGAATCCTTGTATCCGTTCGGTCGTATCCTTGCCGGTGGCGGGCGAAGTGTAAGCTATATCGATGTCCTGCCAGCGCAGGACATCACCCCGGCGGTCCGGAACGGACAGGCACCCTTCGGGGCCCGGTTCCGGCTCGCCGCGCTTGGCGGTGACGCGGATGTTGGGATAAACTTCGAAAGGCTCGCCTTCCTTGTCGAAGCGCTGGACGGCCACGACCCTGCGGCCTATGCCGACCTGCGGTCCGGCGATGCCCACTCCGTCCTGCTCGGGAGAGGTGACGGTCTCGAGCATCCGCTCTGTCAGAACGGCATATTCGGAAGAGTTGATCTCCTTGACCGTCAGGCTCTTGCAGGGCGTCCTGAGGAACAGGGAATCGTCCCTGTCCTCGATGGTGAGGACGCGCATTACGCCCTGGCCCTTGATGATGGACTTTTCATTTGAACTCCACCCTGTACCGGACTCCATGATGGAAAAGAATACTAGAAGCAGAAGCAGCAATGATACCGCTGCAAGCTGAATGGGCAGGGATTTCCGGGGGATTCGTCTCATGGTCGGGCTTAATGAAAAGATGTACGATTTATCCTTCCAAATTTACGCATTATTTTCCTTTTTGTTAACTTTGTGCAACTAGAATTTCAGGAACATGAGATCGATCAATTCCATAGGTATACTTACCTCCGGCGGTGATTCTCCCGGAATGAACGCCGCCATCCGCGCCGTCACCCGCGCCGCCATCTATGCAGGGATGAGAGTTTTCGGCATCTACCGCGGCTGGGAAGGACTCATCAGCGGTGAGATCAAGGAGTTCACCACCGAGAGTGTCAGCAATACCATTCAGAGGGGAGGCACCATCCTCAAGACTGCGCGCAGCGAGGCCTTTCGCACCGTCGAGGGTCGCGCCAAGGCCGCGGAGACGATGCGCCGCTTCGGCATCGAGGCACTCGTCGTGATCGGCGGCAACGGCTCGCTCTCCGGAGCCGTCGAGCTCGCCCGCGAGCACGACATCCCGGTCATCGGCCTGCCCGGCACCATCGACAACGACCTGTACGGCACCGACTCCACCATCGGATATGATACCGCGCTCAATACCATCGTCGAGTGCGTGGACAAGATCCGCGACACCGCCACATCGCACGACCGCATCTTCTTCGTGGAGGTGATGGGCCGTGACGCCGGCTTCCTGGCGCAGAACAGCGCCATCGCCGCCGGCGCCGAGGCCGCCATCATCCCCGAGGATGAAACCCATATCGACCAGCTCGCCTCCTTCATCGAAAGGGGCATCCGCAAGAGCAAGAACAGCAGTATCGTGATCGTCTCCGAGAAGGACGGCGGGGCAATGCATTATGCCGAGCGCGTCCGTACCGAGTATCCGCAGTACAATGTCCGCGTGTCCATCCTCGGACACCTCCAGCGCGGAGGCAAGCCAACGGCCTATGACCGCATCCTCGCCAGCCGTATGGGCGTGGCGGCCATCGAAGCTTTCAACGAAGGCCAGCGCAACGTAATGATCGGTGTCAAGGACGACAAGATCGTCTATGTCCCCATCGCCCGCGCCGTCAAGATCAACCGTCCAATCGACAAGGAGCTCATCAACGTCCTCGGCATCCTTTCCATCTGATGCCTATGGGTAAGACTACAAGGGATTTCGAAGTCAAGTGCTTCATGACCAACCAGGACTACCGGCTGCGTGCCGCAGCTTTCCTGGACGAGGCGCAGGAGATCGCCATGAAGGGTTCCGACGAACTCGATTTCGGATATGACGTAATGAACGCCTCCCGTCTGGGCTGGGTGCTTTACAGGATGTACATGAAGTTCCTCAGGCCGGTCGTGTGGCGTGACAAGGTTACCCTTAATACCTGGCATAAAGGTATGGAGGGGCTGGTGTTCCTGCGCGATTTCGAACTGATAGCGGCTGACGGACAGCGCTCCGCTGTCGCCACGAGTTCGTGGGTGGTCCTGGACATGGACAAGAGGACCTTCGTCAGGAAGGAGGACTATCCCGATTTCATCAATACCGATCCCCAGTGCACCGAATCTACGGTGGATTTCGCCGCGCCGAGGGTGGTAATCCCTTCCGGTTTGGAAAAGGTACTTTCCAGGACGCACAAGGTCAAGTATTCCGACATCGATTTCAACGGTCATACCAACAACGTCAAGTACGTCGTCTGGGCTATCGACAGTGTCGATCAGGATTTCGTCGTGTCCCATCCGTTGCAGGAACTGGCCATCAACTTCAACCGCGAGACCCATCTCGGCGACAATGTCGAGCTCTACGTTGCCGAAGAAACCGTCGAGACCGGACGCGTCTTCTATGTGGAGGGCATGGTGGAAGGGAAGCAGTCCTTTATCGTCAAGCTGGTTTACTGACCTGTCATTCATGGAATTAAAGAGGGTGGGAGCGTCTCGCGACGGTCCCGCCCCAAAAGCAATTCTATGAACATCAAAGGTTACCAAGATATCCCCATCGCCACGATGCGGAAAAACCATTGACGTTTAATTCTATGGTGCGGAGTTCCCCTTCATCGACTATCTCCTGCCAGTCGCTCTCCATACTCCATCCTCCGGAGAGGTCAACTACCTCTGACGATGGAGCCCTTCCGTCGTAGAAGGTAAGCTGGTGGCTTTCTCCTTTGTAATCTTCGTACCAAATGTCCTGGCTGATACTGACATAGTAGGGAGCTACAGTCATCTCCGAGACTTTTATGCCTGCGGTTCCGAGGAACTCTCCATCGGTGCCGGTCTCCGTTATAAGGTCCACGCCCTCTCCGTATTGGGCGAAGGATGGCCGGATGGCTACAGTCAGTGTAGAAACATTGGTGACGATACTGAAGTCCGAATCTCCCTCTCTTGTATATCCGTTTGAAGGGTCGGTGAATTCTGCGTGGAACGGTATCCCGCTTCCAAGGCCGAGAAAACCGTTGGACAGGGTATATCCCGAAGGATTGATGACTTCCGTATCCGTGGTACGGACCGTGGTGCGGTCTGACCCGATCAGGGTCGCTACCGCGGCAGGACCGGACCATCCGTTATCCTCTATCTCGGTATAATGCCAGTCGGGTTTCTCGGGTTCGACTTCAGCGTGGGTGTATCCGTGCATCGTACCGCTGACTTCGACGGAAAGCCCTTTGTAAGACAGTGTCATCAAGTAGGTCGGAGATGCTGTCACCCATCTTCCGGACAGGCCCCACCAGTCTTCGGCGACTATACAATTACCGGTTTCGTCCCAGCTCAGCATATCGGAAGGAATGCCTCCGGTGAAATAGATGCCTGGACAGTCTACCAATGACGTGACATCCGTCACATGACCTTGGTCATCGTCGTAGAACACAGTTATACTGTATTCGTTTCCACCCCAGGTATCCAGTTCGGTGATATCGGCGTACAAAGTGGGAACAGGTTCCGGCTCTGGATCAGGGTCCGTTCCTGGATCCGGATCCGTTCCTGGATCAGGGTCAGTACCGGGGTCAGGGTCTGTCCCGGGATTTGGATCAGTTCCGGGGTTCGGATCTGTTCCAGGATCAGGGTCAGTGCCCGGGTCAGGATCGGTTCCAGGGTCAGGATCTGTACCCGGATCGGGATCAGTCCCAGGATTTGGATCCTCCCAGGGTGTAGCTTCGACTTTCCAGGAGCCCCTTTCACCTCGAACTTCTTCTTCAGTCGGGATGAGGGTAACGGAGTAGATGGTATTGCGTTCCACGTCGAAGTTGGTCGTGGAGTTTTTCCCCAGATACATCCTGTAAACGACGTCGTTGCCTGTTGAGCCATAGGTACAGCCGACTTCCAGATAAGTGCAGTAGTCTCCGGCGTTTCCTATATTGGACGGAACTTTCCTCCACGGATCATTATTTCCTGGAAGGAGAGTTCCCTGCATGTTCTCGAAGGCGTAGAGGGAGATTGCCTTGCCGGTGTTGAGACGAGACACATCGGCAGAAGATGCATAATCGAAATAAGGATTACTAATACCTGCATGTTTCTGTCTTGCGGCAGATGTGAAGGCGGTATAAGTATTAATTGAATTGCATATTAATGCGTATTTTACCTCGAACCGTCCGGGGTGGTCCAGTTGTACCTTATCGATTGTCAGATTCACTTTGGCCAGCATCCGCGTCATATTCAACTCCGCTATGCCGTCCGTCCCGCTTAGGATGAACTCTTGGCCTTCATGACCGTTGAACATGGGGATGCCCGATTTGGCAATCCCGGCGGTGGTCACGCTGCGGGTCGCAGCCGTGAAGTCCGGAAGTGTCCGGACTGTCACGCGACCGCCCAGGTTGGCCGCCGCCCAAAAGCGATAGCGGTTGCCTGCTATGCCCTTGAAATGCAAGTCCCTTGCCGGAGAAGCGTACAAATCGTCGCATATGTTCCCGTCTATGTCGGTCACTATCACCTGGATGTCGCGAATGTCGCTTTCACCCCAAGTGAATGACGACCTGGTCGCAAAACCATCTTCGGCAATGACATGAAGTGTCACTTCAACGAGCTTTTCCGGCTCCTCACGGAATGGGGAACAAGCTAAGGACAATACCAGTAAAGTCAGGGTTCCGTATCTCAGTTTCTTGAATGCGTTGTTCATAATTATTCAATACTTGAAGGTAAATGCTTCTGTATTCCAACCGTTCACCCTTACTGCGGCGCTGCGGTTGGTGAAGAGCCCGAGGGAAATGTAGATGTCGTCAAGGTCCTCCTTCGTCCATGAATATCCGGCATTGGCTATCAGTTCGCCTATACGGACGGTACGCGTCAGAACTCCGTTGAGATAGACTTCCAGTTCCAGTGAGTCGTCAAGCTGCCGAGGAACGCTGACCGCGTGATGCATGTCGGCATCCAGGGAAGTGAAGCAACGGAAGTCGCCGTGTACGGGCTCGAGTGTGGCAATGTCGAAGCCGTTGACGGTTCCGACGGCCCGCAGAACCGTTTCACCGGCCATTTGTGTCAGTGAGTCCAGTTTAATATGGATGACTGCAAACTGCTTGTGGAGGACAACATGGTCTTCCGCAGACTCTCTCGTAGCGTCCAGTTCGCTCCCGCGGTAAGCCCAGACGGGGTCGCACTGCTGACCGTCCGGGATTGTGAGCCTGTCACCTTTGAGGGCCATGGATTTGACTCCGCCGTAGGCGCAAACGCTCAGAAACCCCTTCGGCACTTTCTTCTGATAGGATCCCGGATACTGGTCCGTGTCTATCCTGTCCAGGAACAGCCTCCCGGAGCTGTCCCAGGCGGAAATGCCAAGCCTCTCGGCATAGTCTCCACAGTCTTCGAGGAAAATGTCCAGCACGCACGGGCAGGGACCCCTGTCCTCCTTGACCGTGCAGGAGGACAGGGCTGCGGCCAGCAGTGCCGTGCAGAAGATTCCGATGGCTTTCATACCCGTGCCCTTTGAATCAGATGGTTTCGGTATAGTCGAGGATCGTATCCCAAGGCGTGACAACGACAGTGGCATCGCAGTTTCCGTCCCGGACAGGGATATAGGGATAGTCGGAGCCTTTCTTGGTAATGACCAATTCCTCGATGATGATGCACTTGTTTCGTCCTATTACCGGAAGTTCGATGGGGTAGTAGGTCTGTACTCCTCCCAGCATCGCGTCCACAACCAGCATCGTGTGCCTTGGCGACCACGTGGATTCGAAGGATTCGTCACTGATGAGGTTGGGATAGCAGTAGAAACTGTGCTCCTTGGTGTATGATGCCTTATATGCTATGTTCTCGTTGACCGGATCGGCAAGCAGAGGGAAAGCCCTGCATCCGGGGTCGTTCTGCCCGTTGGCGAGCTTGTTGTACCAGATTGTCGGCTCGGAAGATGCCGCGTAGGTGTTGTCTCCCGCTACGTTGATGAGGTATATGGAGTTGATCCTGAATGTTTTGGATGCATTTGTCTGGGAGGTGAACGCCGACGTGATCTTCTTTATCATCACCTTTGAGATGATGCGTGTAACGGGGATGTTGAGCTTCCCTCCGTCCTGGAGGACAGCTTCCACTTCTCCTGTCATCACCATGGAGCCGCGGGAGTTGTCTGCCAGAAGTGATGTCTTGGTCATCAATGCATTCTTCGTGCTCACATCTTTGAGAGAAGGAGCATTGACGATGGCCGTAACGGTCTTCCTGCCTTCTTTCGTGACGATATCGCCCGTTGAGGATGCTCCGGCGTCGAGGTAATGCTCCAGGGCTCCGTTCTCGTCGAAGACCAGTATCTGGAGGTTGGAGATGTTCTCCTCCTCTGCGGAGGTGACTCCCGTAGCGCGGGTGACGGGGTTTCCGACTATGGTTACCGTGGTGTGGGCCAGGTTTTCCGAAATGATGTCCACCGCTGGAGCGGAATTGCATCCGGCCAGGCAAACAGCCATGACAGCGGCCGGGATAAGTGGGAAAGTGTTTTTCATTTGTCTTTTGTTTTGAGGTTGTATGTTTATAAATCTGCGTTTAAGCCGTATCTGTCGATCAGCCCGCTGATCTCGGGATCGAGATTGCCCCTGTGGATGTACGAAGGGTCCTGGCCGCAGGCATCCAGATAATGCTGGACGGCGTCCCTGTCCTCTCCCTTGCGGGAATGGACGATTGCGAGCAGGTAATTCACTGCGGGAGTCCTGTCGAGACGGTTCAGGATGGCGAGCGCGCTTTCGTTGTAGTCCATGCAGCAGAATGCGACTGCGGCGTTGTAGTCGTCGTAGGGGCGGAGCAGGGTGACCGCAGTACGGTAATCCCTGTCCTTGATGGCCTGAAGTCCGCGCATATACACCGTGTCAAGCACTGTCGTATGGACAGTGTCCTTGACCATTCCCTTCCTGTGAAGGTGGAAGTCGAAACGGACCGTCCTCAGTCTGGGATACAGTACTGACCGCATCCTCGGATAATACTCCGTCGAAGTCAATGCTTTCTCCCTCTCGTCGGGGTCCCGCACTACCATCTTTTCTTGGAAGTCTTCGCGTTCGGAATCATCCATCTCCGGATCCTTCCTGACAAGGTCCTCGAGCATGGTCCAGTTCTCGGGTATATTCCTTGAAATGAACGGGATCCGTCCGTTGATAGGAGACGATGTGCGGACTGAGGGGTCGAGCGAGTAGAAGAGGCCTGCGGCCTCGGTCAGCGAGTCCCTGTACGACCGGATGAACCGGTCGAAATACTGCGACACTGAAGCACTCCTCCTGGCGGACAGCCCTTCGTTGACACTGTACGCTCCCTCCGGCGAACATGAGGCTGTGACTATTATGGAATCGAGGTCAAATTCGCGGTTTTCCAGCAGGTCTCCCAGATGGCTCTTGATGCGGGATATCTCTCCGGCGTTTTCGCCCAGTCCCGGATCGATGTCGGCCCTTCCGACCTCGAAGTCTATCCAATACGTAGAGTTGGCAGTGACGCGTCTGCTTATGACCTGTGTCAGGTATCTCTCCTCATCGGCGGTAAGGGTGCTGAGCGAACTGATGTAGAATGTCAGCGGCTCCGCAGCCGGGATCGAGTACAGGTCCCTGTCCTCTTCGAAGATGGATCCGGAGAGACGGACATCTACTTTGCGTAGTGCGGGTGCGGTATTGACCGTCTGCACGTATTCATAGATGAAGTCGCCCCCGGCGGTCACCAATACTGTATCGAGTCTCAGTCCTTCCGTGACGATCGGAACCTTGACATAGCGGTCGAACATCTTGTCCTTGCGCTCGATCTTCCGCCGGTTGAAGGCGGCGGCGAGCATACGGGTGTAGTGTTCGACCGCCTCCCTCTCCGTCACTCCGTAGATGGATGCGAACATCTCGTCGGAGACGTAGGTGCTGTCCGTCTTGAGACCGTAAAGGTCGGGAATGTTCCTGTGGAGGAACACCTCCAGTTCATGCTGCCGTATGAAGCGCGTAGTATCCGTGATGATGGAGTTGATGAACCGTTCGTACTGCTGGTATCCGCGCAGCTGGGCCTTGCGGTAGTCCTTGCCGGTGATGAGGACCGGATCCAGCGTGATGTTCTCGCCAAGGACCTCCATCTCCGGGATAAGGCGCAGCTGCCAGCGGCTGTCGAGCATGGCGTGCGGAACGGTGACCAGGAAACGGAGATCGACCTTGCCGTGCCGCTCGGCGACGTTCCGGAACCGGGCGGTCACTATCGCGGCGTCGATGACGTCAGTAGCCACCATCTCTCCGTCTTCATTGCGGACTGCACGCATGATCATCATCTCGCGGCCGTCAGGGGCCGTAACGGTGAGAGTGTCCCTGTGCGCCTGCAGGTCGCCGGCCGCGACCTCAGGGAGCCTCTCCTCCCTGGCGAGGGCCAGGGAGGCCGCGGCCGGCCCTCTCTGCAGGCTCCGCAGCTTGGACTGCGTAGAGCAGGACAGGGCAGCCTGCAGGACGGCAAGCGCCAGCAATATGTACCGGAGTGCTCGCATCAGAACTCGTACTGGAGGAAGTCGTCGGTCTCGATAATGGAGAGTTTGTAGGCGAGGACGTCATAGGCCGTGCGTTCGGTACCGTCGGAGGCTGTATACCTCTGACTCCTGAGGCGTCCTGTGACGCTGACCTTGTCTCCCTTGTGTATGGTGGTCAGGTCAGGCATGTTCTTTCCCTCCCAGGCGCTGATATAGTGCCATGTGGTTTCGATGACGGGATCTCCGTCGCGACCTTTGTAAACGTAATTGGTGGCCACTGAAATCTTCGCCACCCGGGAATTGCCGACAACCTGGAGACGGACTGCTCCTACGTTGCCTTTGATCTCGATTCGGTTGAGCTGTTGTTCCATAATCTTGAGTTTAAGTGTCGTGGCGCGGATCAGCGCTGACCGCCAGCGCCTCCCGCCGACACAAAGGAAGCGCATCCGGGACCGCATCCAATGGAACAGAAAAAAAGATACTGAGGAAAAGCAGCTTTTTTAAGATTCGGAATCTTTTTGAGTATCCTGCCGGATTTTAAAAAACGTGAAAACCCCTTCCTTCTTTTTTTTCGTTCCTTTGCCGGATGCCCGGCGATGCGCATATTTACGCATAAACTGACGGACTATGGAATATGGAATATGGAGACAATTCTGGAGACAGGCCGGTGTGCCTGGAATGCGGGGACGAGATCCGCTATGGCAGGAGGGACAAGAAGTTCTGCAGCAGCACTTGCAAGAACCGCTACCACAATGAGATGCATCACTATTCACGCTCGTCGCGGCTCCGTATCCTCGGAGCTCTCGAGCGCAATTATTCCATTCTGGAGAAACTGCTGCGGCTGGAGATCCTGTCCATTTCCCTGGGAGATCTCGCCCAGATGGGATACAATAAAGAATTCGTGACCTCCTATCACAAGGTAGGAGGTCACGACGAATACCGGTGTTTCGATATAAAGTACTGCTGCTCCGAAAGCAGGATCTTCCGGATCGAGCGGGTGAATCCCGAAGTCTAGGCTTTCTTTTCCTTCTGCGGGTCCTTGAACAGGATGGCGAAAAGGATGCCTACCAGGAAGGCGTATGCCGCGAAGATGTACCAGGCGGTACTCCAGGACGGCTCGGCGGCGTTGTACACGAAGTGGTTGACGACGCGGCCGGCAGCCCAGGTGCCGATGGAGGCGCCGAGGCCGTTGGTCATCAGCATGAACAGGCCCTGGGCGCTGGAGCGGATGCCCTTGTCGGTATTTTCATTGACGAAGAGCGAGCCGGAGATGTTGAAGAAGTCGAAAGCGACGCCATAGACGATGCAGCTGAGCACGAACAGCCACACTCCGCCGCCGGGGTTGCCGGCGCCGAAGAATCCGAAACGGAACACCCAGGCGAACATTGCGATGAGCATGACCTTCTTGATGCCGAACTTCTTCATGAAGAACGGGATGAGAAGGATGCAGAGGGTCTCGGAGACCTGGCTGAGGGATATGAGGGCGTTGGCGTTGTTGGCGCCCCAGGCGTTGGCGAATGCGGGGTTGTCCTTGAAGGAGGTTATGAAAGTGTTGGCATATCCGTTCGTGACCTGGAGCGAAGCGCCGAGGAGCATCGAGAAGATGAAGAACACGGCGAACTGGCGATCCTTGAAGAGGCGGAAGGCGTTGAGTCCGGTGGCCTCTGCGAACGACTGGGTGCCCTCAGTCTTGGGCTTGCACGGGCAGTTGGGCAGGGTGAGCGCATAAGCGCAGAGTGCCAGGCTGATGATGCCGGAGACGAAGAACTGGTTGTAGGTATGCTGGAACTGGATGCCGTCGGCTCCCTTGACGAAGTTGACGAAAAGCATGGTCAGGATGAAACCCACCGTGCCGAACACGCGGATAGGGGGGAAGTCCTTGACGGGGTCCTTCCCGGCTTTCTCCAGTGCGTTGTAAGCCACTGAGTTGGAGATGGCGATGGTGGGCATGAAGAATGCTATGCTTATAGTGTACAGAGCATAGAACGGGCCGAACTGGATGGCGTCGCCGGAGCTCATGGCGTACCATCCTGCCGCCAGCATGGAGAGGCCGGCGACGCCCTGGCAAAGGGACAGAACCTTCTGCGCGGGGATCCATTTGTCCGCGACGATGCCCATCAGCGCGGGCATGAAGATGGATACGAAGCCCTGGGTGGCGAAGAAGAGCCAGATCTGCGGTCCGAAGCCGCAACGGGCCAGGAAACTGCCCATGGAAGTGAGGTAGGCTCCCCATGCGGCGAACTCCAGGAAGTTCATTATAATCAGTCTCAGACTGATATTCTGATTTTTCATATGGTAGAAGGTTTTGATTTGTTCCGCTTAGTGTGTTCTGCAAAAATAAGAAGAAATTACTCACTTTTTACTATCTTTGACGGTTAAATAATCGTAGCACCGATGAAATTTCTCCAGACTGCCTCCGACCCTCACAGCTCCGCACGTTGCGGGGTCCTGACGACCGACCACGGCAGCATCCATACTCCCATCTTCATGCCCGTCGGGACCGTTGGTTCCGTCAAGGGCGTGTACCACAAGGAGTTGAAGGAAGATATCGGTGCGGAGATCATCCTCGGGAACACCTATCACCTGTATCTACGCCCCGGCCTCGACACCCTTCGCGCAGCGGGGGGACTTCACAAGTTCGAGTCCTGGGACCGCCCCATCCTGACGGACAGCGGAGGTTTCCAGGTGTTCTCCCTCAGCCCCATCCGCAAGCTTACCCCGGAGGGGTGCACCTTCTCCTCGCACATCGACGGCTCGCGGCATACCTTCACGCCCGAGAACAATGTCGATACGCAGCGCATCATCGGCGCCGACATCATGATGGCGCTCGACGAGTGCTGCCCCGGCGATGCCGACTACCGCTATGCGCAGAAGTCGCTCAGGCTCACGCAGTCGTGGCTGGAGCGCTTCGCGCGCCGCTTCCGTGAGACTGAGCCCCTGTACGGGCATTCGCAGTGCTTCTTCCCGATTGTCCAGGGCTGCGTATATCCCGACCTCCGCCGTCAGGCGGTGGAGCACGCAGTGCAGTTCGACGCCGACGGCTACGCCATAGGCGGACTTGCGGTAGGGGAGCCCACGGAGAAGATGTACGAGATGCTGGAGGTGGTGGATCCCATCCTTCCCAAGGACAGGCCGCGCTACCTGATGGGTGTCGGCACTCCGGCCAACATCCTCGAGGGCATCGCCCGCGGCGTGGACATGTTCGATTGTGTCATGCCTACGCGCAACGGCCGCAACGGCATGCTTTTCACCTGGGAGGGCATAATGAACATGCGCAACGCCAAATGGGCGGAGGATTTCTCCGAACTGGATCCCTACGGTACGTCATTTGTGGACCATACCTACACCAAGGCGTACGTGAGGCACTTGTTCATCGCCAAGGAGATGTTCGCCGGGATGATCGCCACGGAGCACAACCTCGCGTTCTACCTGGACCTCGTGCGCCAGGCCCGCAAGCATATAGAAGCCGGCGATTTCGCCGCATGGAAGGACGAAGCCGTCCGCAAAGTGACCAGGAGACTGTAAGATGACACTGAAGCCGAAGATATTAGACTGGTACATATTCAAGAAGTTCATCCTGACCTTCGTCATTGCGCTGGTGCTCATCATCGGCATCGTCATCGTGTTCGACATAAGCGAGAAGATCGACAAGTTCGTCGCCAACGAGGCGCCGCTCAGGGCTATCCTCCTGGATTATTACCTGAACTTCATACCGTATTTCGTGAACATGTACAGCGCGATGTTCGTGTTCATCTCGGTCATTTTCTTCACTTCGCGCATGGCTTCCAACTCCGAGATCATCGCCATCCTTTCCGGAGGAGTGAGCTTCCATAGGATGATGGTGCCGTACATTGTGGCCTCGGCATTGATCGCGCTGGTCTCGCTCGGACTCAACCTGTATGTCATTCCGCGTTCAAATCAGGAACGCCTGGCTTTCGAGAAGGAATATGTCAAGAACAAGAGCACCGCGGTGCGCAATGTCCATTACCAGATCGCACCGGGGCAGTTCGTGTTCGTCGAGAGCTTCAGTACGTGGAACAATACCGCTTACCGCTTCACGCTGGAGAGCGTGGAGAACAACCAGATCGTGAGCAAGCTTTCGGCGGAGACGGCGGTTTGGGACAGCCTTTCCGGAGCCTGGACTCTCAACCGGTATTTCATCAGGGATTATACCTCCGGCCTTTCCGACCAGGTCCATAGCGGAAGGCAGAAGGATACGGTCATCGCGCTGACGGTGGAGGATTTCTACCGCAATGCGCAGACCGTCCAGACTCTGCCTTACGACGAACTTCAGACGCTTATCCGCACGCAGGAGATGCGCGGGGATTCCAACATCATGTATGCACAGATCGAGAAGCACAACCGCTGGGCAATGCCATTCTCGTGCATCATCCTGACCATCATCGGAGTCGCGCTTTCCTCGCGAAAGAAGAGGGGAGGACTGGGCTGGAACCTCGCCTTCGGCATCGCCCTGGCATTCTCGTACATCCTGTTCCAGCGCTTCGCGCAGATGTTCGTCTATACGGACATCATGCCGCCGGGGCTGGCCATCTGGATACCGAATATTCTCTTTGCCATCATCGCGGCCGTCCTGTACAGGCTGGCCCCCAAGTAATACTGAAATGAAAGTCAAGATTGTCAACCGCTCCCGGTGGTCCCTGCCGCAGTATGCTACGCCGCAGTCGGCAGGCCTTGACCTCCGGGCTGACATTGCTGATGAGATCGTGCTCGAGCCCCTGGGCCGGGCAATGGTGCCCACGGGGCTCTACCTGGAGATTCCGGCAGGGTATGAGGCGCAGGTGCGCCCGCGCAGCGGCCTGGCCGCGAAGAAGGGCGTCACCGTGCTCAACTCGCCGGGCACCATCGACGCTGACTACCGCGGCGAGGTTCGTGTGATTCTCGTGAACCTCTCGTCCGAACCCTTCACTGTGGTGCCCGGCGAGCGCATTGCGCAGATGGTATTCGCGAAGCACGAGCAGGTCGAATGGGAGGAAGTGGATGTCCTCGAAGAGTCTGAACGCGGAGCCGGCGGCTTCGGAAGCACAGGTGTGAAATGAGTATAGAAGAGTTATATCAGAAGTATAAGGAGTGCGGCTGTCGCGTGACGACAGACAGCCGCGCCATCACCGGCGGCGAGATGTTCATCGCCTTGAAAGGTGAGAATTTCGACGGGAACGAGTATGCGCTGAAGGCGCTCGAGGCGGGCGCGGCCTGCGCCGGCGTAGACGACGGCTGCGCCCCGGCCTCGGCCGGCGACCCGCGGGTCATAGCCGTCCCCGACGGCTTTGAAGCCCTGCGCTCGCTGGCGCGCTACCATAGGCGCAACTGCTTGGGAGACAAACATCTGACTGTCCTTGGGCTGACCGGCACCAACGGCAAGACCACTACCAAGAACCTGATCCATGCAGTCCTGTCCGCCAAATACAATGTGACGGCTACGGAAGGCAATCTCAACAACGACATCGGCGTTCCGCTGTCGCTCCTCAAGATAACCGATGCCACCGAGCTGGCCGTCATAGAGATGGGAGCCAACCACCCCGATGACATAAAGCATCTCGTCGAGGTGTGCGAGCCGGACTGCGGACTGATCACCAATGTCGGCAAGGCCCATCTGCTCGGTTTCGGCAGTTTTGATGGTGTCAAAAAGGCCAAGGGCCAGCTGTATGACTTCATTGCCGCTCATGGAGGGGAGGTGTTCGTCAATGTAGACAGCGAGGACCTTAAAGCCATGGCCGAAGAACGCCAGGGACTGTCGATCATCCCTTATGGCCTTGATTTCAACGGGGTTGAGATACTCCCTCCCACACCGGAGCATCCATTCCTGCGTATGAAACTGGACGGACATACGATCGAGACCCATCTGGTCGGATCTTATAATGCCATGAATGTCCTTGCAGCCATCTGTATCGGATGTCATTTCG
>JAEEGJ010007054.1_pt1 | contig 32844 bp, 19 predicted proteins | sample 8958761 | NCBI WGS metagenome assembly JAEEGJ01 (sample SAMN16246546, study PRJNA631951) | gut metagenome | biome: gut microbiome; feature: rumen; material: RS-attached | host: Bos | place: Iran: Karaj | collected 2018-10
TCGTCATCGGCGGTGCCGGAATCGACAAGAAGTATATCGATGCATTCACTAACTTCGGTATAGACTTCTTCATGGGTTACGGTCTTACAGAGACTGCACCTGTTATCTCAGTTACTAACGAAGCATGTAACGTTCACGGTTCCGTAGGACGTCCTCTCGTAGGAATCACAGCTGCAATCGATACAGAAGAGACCGGCGCTAATGTCGTAGGTGAGATCATCACAAAGTCCGACTGCGTTATGAAGGGTTACTTCGAGAACGAAGAAGCTACCAGGGAAGTCATCGATGAGAATGGCTGGTTCCACACAGGTGACATGGGATTCATCGATAAGAAGGGTTCCATTCATATCACGGGCCGTGTTAAGTCCATGATCGTTCTTACATCAGGTAAGAAGGCTTTCCCTGAGGAAATCGAGTCTTTGATCGCTGAGATCAAGGGCGTAAGCGAGGCGTTCGTCTGGGGTAATTCCAATGACAGAGGCCAGATCGATATCTGCGCTAAGCTTCTCATCAACAGAGCTGCCATCGGAGCCGAGCTCGGACTTGATAAGGATGCTACAGACGATCAGGTTGCAGAGTATCTTGCTGACCAGATGCGCATCGTAAACCACAAGATGCCTTCGTACAAGATCGTACATAACTACGTATATTCCGAGACGGATATGATCAAGACAACCACTCTTAAGATCAAGAGACCTAAGGAGCAGGAAGCTATCGAGTCCAAGGTTGCTGCAGCAGGATATGCAATGCGCGACGTTAACGGTAAGAACCTCGATAAGATTTAATTCCTGAATATTCTTACAATCTGTCCAGGGGGACATTAAACGGACAATTAATAAACCGCCATGAGGTATAATTATTAAAATGACTTCATGGCGGTTTTTGTATGATTAAGATTATTCCGTATACATCATATAGGCCCATCGCGAAGTTCGCGGTGAAGGACCAGCTTAAAGGTGACGGTGCTTCCGGTAAGACCGTGTTCATCGTGCCTGAGTCAGTTAAGGCTTCAGTCGAGAGACTGGTGTTCGACGAACTTGTTAAGGGGAAGAAGTCAGACGATGACATCGTCACTTCATTCGGTCCCGTAAGCGCCGGTTCTCTTAATGTTGATGTATTAAGTTTCGTCAGACTGTCATACAAGATCCTGTCCATGACCGGCCGTGAGTCCGACTCGGATGACATGCTTCTTCGTAACGTCATCTACCGCGTTCTGACGGATAATCCTTCTGATTTCCCAAATCTCAATAAGCTTCGCACACACTTCGAGTATGTAGATATGCTGGTCGATCTTATCGGTGACTTCCGCAGATACGATATTGGTGTCGATAAGATCCGCGAGACGATCGGGGCGGAGGGAATAGAAGACAGTAAGCTTAATGAAGTGGCACTTCTTATCGACCGTGTTAATGAGCTTGGTAAGAAGCACAACCTTCCGATCAATGAGAATCTTCCCGATACTGCATCGGACATAATCCGCTCTTTGATCTCAGATGAGATTAAGGGCAGAAGATATACGTCACTGAAGAACTTCCTTAAGGCGAAGTTTGTTGTAATAGGGCTTGGCAGCGTGCGTAATCTTACACCCCAGGAGCGCCGCCTGATCAAGGCTTTGTCTGATGCCGGTGCGGAAGTGGTTGTTTATGCCGCTGCACGTGATGAAGGCGGTGACGGAAGCTTCTCCGAATTTGGTGAGAATACCATCAATGAACTTGAGCAGATGGGAGGCTCGATTGCCCCTGCTGTTGCGGGTGAGGACGAGAGCTTTTCGAACAGGGTTAACGAAGTGGCGAAGCATTATGCCATGGGCGATGCCGTGTGTAAGTGTGAGTTACCCGAGGACGATTCTATCGTATTGATGTCATATGCGATGGAGGATGATGCTGTATCTTATGTCGCGAACGAGATCAATAAGTTGGTGCGTGAGCAGAAGGTATATCGCTACAGCGATATAAGAATCTTCTGTGCAGACGACGAATATAAGACGAGGATCAAGAGTATCTTCAAGCTGTTTGATCTTCAGATGTTTATCGATAACAAAGTAATCCTCATGAATACACCTGTCGTAAGATACGTACTTTGTCTGCTAGATCTGTCGATACATAATTACGATTCCGGCGATGTGTTAAAGCTTCTTCGCACGGGCGTACTTACGGGTGCAAGAAGAGATCTCGTTGATGTATTTGATAACTATCTTCTTCGTGAGAACATCCGTGATAAGAGCCGTTTGTTTAATGAGAATTGCTACACGCTGAACTACGATGTTGACGGTGAGAAGATCGAGAAGGATGACTTCATGATCTTCGATAACGACGAGCTCATCGAGGACGGTCCGGCATATCTTTATAAGCACATCGTCGAAGAAGTTCTCGTGCCAATTAAGGCGGTAACGGATGAGATAGATTCTAAGAAGACTATTGCCGGCAAGGCAGAAGTGCTCGCACGTTATATCGGAAGTCTTAAGACAGAAGTCGAGGCTTTAAGAGACGAGTTCATCGACAGAGAAGAGAGCGATACCGCGCTTGCTATCGTTAAGGGATACCAGGAGATGATGAAGCTTCTGTCGTCATTCACGGGCGAGCTTAACGAGACTGAGATAAGCCGTGAGCAGTTCGCTTCTTTGATAAGAACTGATATGAAGAACAAGGCGACAGGAAGTATTCCGCTATGTGTGGATTCAGTCGAGATCTCTTCTATCAAATCTTCAATCTACACACCTTGCAAGGTGATGTTTGTGTTAGGTGCTACAGCAGATAATTTCCCGCATAAGTCATCTCACGAAGGTATCATCCCGTCGCACGAATTAAGAGTGCTCGGTCTCCCGGACAAGGCTGGCATGAGATCGAAGCAGGAGTTTATCGAAGCTGCATTATTGCTTAATTCCGTCGAAGACAAGATTGTCATGATCACACCCTCAAATGACATGCCGAGTCCCGTGTTCAGTTACTTCAGAACAGCGATCTCGGAGGGAGAGGATGTGCGAATCGAGATGGGAAGATTCGTGACACCTGTTTATGGCCAGCCTGTAGACAGACGTCATTGGGCAGAAGATCCGGAGTCGTCATTCATTACCACTGAACACATGAAGGAACTTCTGGCAGGCAGGGAGATTTGTAGCGTGACTTCAATCGAGAAGTATAACGGATGTCCTCTCAGGTATATGCTTGATTATGCATTGAGAATCAATGTGCGTACGGATGGTTCGAATGTTGAATCTAATGAGCTTGGAAGTTTGTGTCACTCGATGTTTGAATATGCATTGAGTGATGTTAAGGATGAATTGAACAGTAAGACAATAGATGAGGTCATTGCGTCAACAAGTGCTGAACTTGTTATGAAGAAGGCTGATGATTACTTCAGGATGGCTCTTAGTGATAAGCAGATTAAGAATCCTGATAAGTATTCTCCCAAGTATGCAATTTATCCGGGACTTAAGGTTAAGAGGATATTCTCGAAGGCATATCCGGTGATCCTTAATTACTATAAGGAATCAGGTTACAGACCTGAAGGCTTTGAAGTTGAGGTTAGTGATTTCAAGAATAAGCTTGATGTTAAGGCAGAGGCTCAAGGCTATGAATTCAACTTCAAGTTTAAAGGCTCCATTGACAGAGTTGATAAGAATGACGAAGGACTTCTTCGTGTTGTAGACTATAAGACATTTTCTAAGTCGATTGATCCTGAAGAGGTTGCTGACGGAGTCCAGATTCAGTTGTTTGTATATGCATATGGTTTGGAACAACAAGACAATAACAAGGTTGATAATGTCGGATATGTAAGAGCCATCCTTCCTACATCTAGATCGAAGCAAAAGGATCCGCTATTCGATTACATTTCAGCTGATAAGTCGCAGTATGATATCGGCCTTATGATGGAGCATGCTGACAACAAGCTTAATGAGGCTTGTCAGAAGATCGCCCAGGGAAGAGGAACAGCTACTCTTACATACAAAGAGTTTGACGGTGCATGCAGATTCTGTAACTTCAAGGGTGCATGCGGCAGGTTGCCTAATCAGCCCCAGCCCGACGGATCCGGTACGAAGGCTATTGTGGAATCTTGGAAGGTTGAGGGTGCGAAGTAATGGTTAAGTTTTCAGAAGAACAGAAATCAATAATTAATGCCGCACGATCCAATATTCTCGTATCTGCTGCGGCAGGTTCCGGTAAGACAACTGTGCTTGCACAGCGTATTACGTCTAAGATCATTAACCATGAACTTGGAATTGATGAATTGTTGGTAGTTACCTTCACTAAGGATGCTGCTTCCCATATGCGTGAGAAGATTGAATCAAGTCTTCGTAAAGCATTAAATGAAGAAGGTGCAGACAGGAAGTATATCAAGTCTCAGATTGATAAGGTTCCGGGTGCTTATATTCAGACTATGAACAGCTTCTGTAATCGTGTTGTCAGTGAAGCGGGACACATGTCGGAAGATAGTGATGTAATGGAACCCGGCAGTGCGGTTCTCGACGATACTACACTTAAGATACTTCGCAAGCAGTCAGCTAATGAAGCTGTTATGGCAGTGTATGAAGCTATTGCTCAAGACGGGGTATCTGATGGTGAGCGCGAAGACTTCCTTAACCTTGTATTCTCTATGGGCGACGGTAAGAATGAAGGTCCGGTTGCCGAGGCTGTTGATGAAGCATATCTGAAGCTTCGAAGCCTGCCTGACTACCTCGAGATTATCGATGGTGTAATTGCAAACCGAGAGAGAACAGATGCCGACGGAATTATCGTTGGATTGTCTCAGTATATCGAGATGTATGATGATCTTATTCGTAAGGCTGATAGTGCATGTGATGGATGTGGATCATACCTTGACAATATGAATCTGCCAGATAAGTATAAGCTCCCTGTTAGAGCTATCATCGAATCTGTCAGAAGACTATCAGCTGAGTATATTGAGAGATTTGATGCTTGTTCAGATGATAAGGGAAGAAGGGATGTAATAGATAACTTCTTTGCTGATTTCTATAACAATTCCGATCCTTCGGATTATAAGCGTTTATACACTTCATCAGATAATAAGGATCTACACTTTCTGAAGATCTTCGGACCGATAGCTGCTTTGTGTGTGATCAATCTTCAGAGTCATAAGAACGCAGGTGATAAAGTATCGGCACAGTGGGGGTTTAATGATTCAGCTGCTCCGTATAAGTTGAATCCTGATTTTGATGTTATAGGTACCATAGCAAGTGATGACCTTATGGTGCTTCAGAAGAGGAGAACATCCTGCGCTAGAGCCTTTGCGTCTTTGCTCAAGGATATGGATGCCAGATATTCTGTCCATAAGAAGAGACTTCGCGGAATTGATTTCTCGGATCAGGAGCATATGTGTCTTCGTGTCCTTAAGACTCCTGAGATCAATAACTTGTTTAAGAATAAGTTCAAGGAGATATACATCGACGAGTATCAGGATAATACATCCTTACAGGATGCAGTTGTTGCGTTGATCGCGAATAATAATGTTTTCTGTGTAGGCGATGTTAAGCAGAGTATCTATAAGTTCAGACTTGCCCGCCCTGAGATATTTATGGAGAAGCTTGGCACTTATGACAAGGGGGTAACTGCCAAGGACCGCAGGATTGATCTTCACAAAAACTTCCGTAGTAGAAAAGAGGTTCTGGAGGCAACCAACTATATCTTCGAAAAGATAATGGGGCCTGACCTTGGAAGTGTTGACTACGACGAGGATGCAAGGCTTGTAACGGGAGCTGAGTACCCAGAGCCTACTTATGGCGTATCTCCTGAGCTTATCATGTTCGATAGTAACAGCGACAATGAGGCTCTTTCTAATTATGATGCCAGAGAAAAAGAGGCACTGGTAATCGCAGAGCGTATTCATCAGCTCAGGGAGGAGGATCCGAACCTTCAGTATAAAGATATTGTGATTTTGCTTCGTTCCCTGTCAGGCTGGGACGATGTGTTTAAAAAGATATTAGAAGATCAGGGAATTCCTACTTATATAGAGTCTAAGAGCGGATATTTTGAGGCTTATGAGGTTGCAGTAATACTGGAGCTTTTGACCATTATAGATAACCCAAGTCAGGATATTCCACTGGTTTCAGTTATGCATTCACCAATAGGCGGCTTTACAGACGAGGATCTGGCAAGGCTCCGTGTTATGGTGGATAGTGATGAGAAGGCTGCTTTAGAGGATTCTTTTTACTATGGGCTGAAAGGATTAGCAAGAAATCGGGCAAGCAGTAGGGAATGTGAAGAAATTACCACAGGAAGTGTTGTCGAGCAGTCGGATGCAGATAGACAGGAAGGCACAAATAAAGAAAGTGAAATTGAAAGAGTAATACATGACATTAGTTATGGTGACGATAAAGTGATATTGAAGCTTGTACATTTCATTGATTTTGTTGAGGATCTGCGCACTCTGTCAGTTTACACTCCAGTGCATGAGCTTTTACAGCATATCCTTGACGAGACAGGCTTTGATAAGTACTGTCTTGCTATGCCTGCGGGCAATCAGCGTAAGGCTAACCTTGATCAGCTTCTTTCAAGAGCTCTTTCTTTTGAAAAGACGAGTTTTAAGGGATTATTCCACTTTGTCAGATACATTGAGCACATGAAGCTTGTGGATGTGGACTATGGCGAAGCTGGAATTATTGATGAGAACGCTGATGTTGTGCGTATCATGAGTATTCATAAGTCCAAGGGCCTTGAGTTCCCCGTTGTTTTCGTATCAGGACTTACTAAGGGCTTTAATAAAATGGACACCCAGGGTGACCTGATAGCTGATATGGATCTGGGAATAGGCGTAAAGTGCATCAATTCTGAGCTTCGCGTTAAATACGACACACTAAAAAGGCTCATTGTAGCGGACAAGATGATTACAGATAGCCTTGGGGAAGAACTGCGTGTATTGTACGTTGCACTCACAAGAGCCAAGGAAAAGCTTATCCTGACAGCTGCGGTCAAGAAGCTCTTTGACAAGGTAGGAAAGGCCATCAGGAGCCTTCCTACAATTTTGGGAAAAGACAAGCTTCTTCCTTATTCTGTAAGAGCGGGCGCTGAGAACTACTTTGATCTTGTTCTTTCTTCTGTGCTAAGACGTCCGGAATTTGCCAAGGCAGTTGGCGCACTGGAAATTCCCGAGGATTTGTTTAAAGGCTATATTGAAGCTGAAGTTCCAGATTTTAGCTTTATCTTTTTGCAGGATGAAAAGATTGCTGGCGACATGTTAAAACGTGAGGTTCTGGGCTCATCCAAACGTCAGGAGCTGATGGATGGTATCAGGACATATCAGGGAGATCTGGCATCAAGGCTCAAAGAGAAGTTTGATGCGCAGTATCCTTACGAGTATTTGAAAGGTCTTTTCACTAAGACCACAGTTACTGAGCTTAAAAAACATAAGCTTGAGGAGATGGGTGAAGTCTTCGGCCACAGCGCAGATTATGCACAGGATCGTGATGATGATTTGATTGTGACTGACATGCAGGGAGAAATGTCTGGAGATACAGAAGCAAATGCTGAAAATGCAGATAGAAAGCCGGTTAAGCGACTCACCGGAGCTGAGAGAGGAACAGCATATCACAGGATCATGGAGATTCTGGATGAGGATATCTTCGGAAGTGAAGATCTCATGGGAGAAGCTGAGAAGAGTAGAAGTGTAGTGCCCAATGACGATGCCGGTAAGATAAAAGAATTGGATGATGTTTCGCGGAAAGTATACGCCTGGATGTGTGAGCAGCACAAAAAGGGTATGATTCCGGAAGAGTATCTCTCTTGTGTTTGGAGCCCAGATGTTACTGCCTTTCTTTCAAGCGAATTGGGACAGAGAATGGGCAGAGCCTATAGGAGAGGCGAGCTTGTAAGAGAGAAGCCTTTCATGATGGGAATTCCGGCAAGCGATCTTGATAATAAGTATCCAAGCGATGAAATGGTGCTGATTCAGGGTATTATCGATGCCTGGTTTATCGAAGATGGGCAGATTGTCCTCATGGATTATAAGACAGACAAAGTGTCTGAAGGACAGGAGCTTATCGACAGATACAGTATTCAGCTGGAGCTTTATAAGAGAGCACTTGAAAGTGTAACTGACATGAAAGTTAAGGAAGTTTTAATATATGCTTTTGCATTAAGTGAGACAATAAAACTTTTTTAATATTATAATAGATGTATCTGATAAACCGTTTTTTGACGAAGGGATACGGATACATGGATGATCAGTTTTTTAGCACGGAGCATAATGGACAGATTCCCAAAGGACTTCCGGGAGGCTTCTTTATCTATGAGGCTGGAGGCAGTGAGAGGATAGTGTTCGCAGGCCCGAATGTTATCGAATTATATGGCTGCGATAGCATGGAGGAATTCCTTGAACACACCCAGTCCAGCTTTAAAGGAATGGTTCATCCTGACGATTATGACAAGATAGAGAACGAAATTCAGGCTCAGACAATATATGACAATAAGAGACATGATTATGTTCGTTACAGGATAAAGACCAAGCAGGGTGAAGAGAGGTATGTGGAGGATTTTGGACATCTCCTTCACAGCGTAAGTGGCAAATCCTATTACTTTGTATTTATTGTCGATGTGGATCAGAACGAATTCTACAACAAGAATCGTAATTCAGCTGCGGAGGCCCAGATACTGTCAGGCCTTCAGGAGACTGATCCTTTGACGGGACTTCTCAATATGTCCTCGTTTTATCAGAGAGTGCAGGGGTACCTGATGTCACCAGCCAGTTGGAGAGAAGAGATTTCTTTTATCCACTTTGATATCCCTAACTTTAAGCTTATTAACGAAAGGTATGGTTTTAGTCTTGGAGATGAACTCTTATGTGATCTTGGTAAGACTATAAAGGACATATTCCAGGGAGCTTACGTATCCAGATTTTCGGATGACCACTTTGTTGTGTGCACAACCGGTAATAGGGGTAGTGTAGTAGCCAAGGTCGAGAGCGTATACAAAAAGATGCTCCTTGCTGAAGATGTTAATAAGAAAGTAAGGCTCAAGGCCGGTATCTACTATATGGATGACAGGAGGTCAGAACTGGGACTTGCCTGTGATCATGCGCGTCTTGCCTGCAACAGCATTAAGGGCAGGCATGATGTAAACTTTTGCGTTTACGATGATATGCTGCGTGAGACCATGAGGAGACAGCAGTATGTCATTGATCATATCGACGAGGCTGTAGAGAATGGCTATATTAAGGTCTTTTACCAGCCTGTTATCAGAGTTAAGACAGGCAAGATCTGTGGCTATGAGGCTCTGGTCAGATGGATCGATCCCAAGATTGGCATGTTGTCACCTGCAGATTTCATCAGCACTTTGGAGCAGTATCACCTGATTCACCTTGTAGATACTTATATTGTTAAAAGGGTTTGTGAGGACTACGTAGCTATTACCTCGGCAGGACAGGAGATTGTGCCTGTTTCCATCAACATCTCAAGGCTTGACTTTGAGCTATGCGATATCTTCGGAATCATTGAAAAGACCAGAGAAGAATATGGTATGCCAAGGAATATGCTGGATATCGAGATTACAGAGAGTGCTCTTGATCAGAACGGCGGCTTTATCAAGAGCGAGTGCGACAGAATGAGAGAGATGGGCTACAGCATCTGGATCGATGACTTTGGCTCAGGCTATTCTTCATTAAATACAGTGGCAGAGTACAATTTCGATGTCCTTAAGCTTGATATGATCTTCATGAGAAGCTTTGAAAGAAACACCAAGACAGCCAGACTCATGACCTATATCATGGATGGCGCAAGGGCCATGGGTGTTGTTCCCCTTTGCGAGGGTGTTGAAACTAAGGAGCAGGTTGAGTTCCTGGGCAAAATCGGCTGTGAAAGAGCCCAAGGGTACTACTTTGGCAAACCACTTCCACTGGAAGAAGCAAGGGCTTTGGCTCTTGAAAAAGGCATGGAGTGGGAATAACGCAAGTGCTTTGGATCATACGAATATTGTGAATTAGATATAATGCGGCTAATGCTTTCAATGGGAAAAAATTGAATGCTTAGCCGCAATTTTTATTTTGGGGCTATTGCGGCTAACTCAATACTTTATTGGGATGAAGTCCCATTAGCCGCAATGATGTTATTTTGAAAATGCGGCTAATGTGAATCTGAAGGTGGTCAAAAACCATTAGCCGCAATGTAGTTTTATGCGCCGATGCGGCTAATGGGTTCTAGAATGTGACAAAAAACTATTAGCCGCAATAAAGTAATTAGTATACTTGCGGCTAATAGGCCTCGAAAAGAACTCAATAATAAGAAGACAAAGAAGTAGAAAAAGTCCCCAATAGAAAACAGATAGAAAAAGTAGAAAAACAACTCAACAAAGAATCAGAAATAAAACAAGAAAAAGGATCACACAAAGGAAAAATGCTAGAAAATCAGAGTAAACTCTATCTAAAATTGTATATAATATACAGACACTTTTCTTAATTTTTGAAAACTAGGAAAATATTACGAAAAATGTTACAAATTCCGCAATAACTGTCAAAGAAGCCGCAATTTATGGGAAGTGTAGCCGTAACATAATTGTTAAAATGATGGTGCTCGAGCGAAAAATTGAATATGGAAAGGGGTCAAGTATGAAAAAACGTTTAGCGTTAGCACTCTGTTTGATGCTGTTTGGGGGAGCGGTAATCGGTAACGGTGTGGACGTACAGGCGGCAAGCGTTTCCAATGGCAGTTATGTCAAAGGCGATAACGAGAACAACCCGCTTGTAACACAGAACTATGGAGCAGACCCGGGAGTATTGGTGTATAACGATACAGTGTATGTTTACACAACAAACGATACTCAGGAGTATGCAGGCAACAACGAGAACACTTATGCTAAGATCAACACTTTGAACTGCTATTCATCTAAGGATATGGTCAACTGGACAGACCATGGCAGTTTTAAGATTGCAGGAAGCAGCGGAGCTGCAAAGTGGGCAACCAATTCATGGGCACCATGTCTTGCAACTAAGAAAATCAATGGCAAGGATAAGTTCTTCCTTTATTTTGCTAACAGTGGCGGTGGTATCGGCGTACTGACAGCAGATTCACCAACAGGACCTTGGTCAGATCCTATTGGTAAGGCACTTGTTAACGGAAGTACACCTGGCGCAAGCGGTGTAGTATGGATGTTTGATCCAGCTGTACTTGTTGATTCAGATGGAACTGGATATCTTTACTTTGGTGGCGGAGTTCCTAGTGGACAGAACGCACATCCAAAGACAGCAAGAGTTATCAAGCTCGGAAGCAACATGACTTCTGTTTCTGGCTCTGCTGTAACAATTGATGCTCCATATCTTTTCGAGGATTCAGGCATCAATAAGATTGGAAATACATACTATTACTCATATTGCTCTAACTGGAATACCAGTGGAAGCGGATTACACAACGCAGCAATTGAGTACATGACAAGCTCAAGCCCTATGGGACCTTTCACATATCAGGGCGAGATCATGAGAAACCCTGGAGATTTTTTCTCTGGTTCAACTGGTAACAACCACCACATGATCTTCGAGTTCAAGGGCAGCTACTACATGGCTTATCATACAAGAACTGTAGAGTCTAAGGTTATCGGAAAGAGCCTTGGCTACAGAACAACTCATATTGATAAGATCAATGTATCAGGCGGCAAGATCAGCGCACTTACACCTACACTTTCAGGTGTTTCACAGCTTTCATATGTTAATCCTTATGCGGCTGTTCAGGCTGAGACAATGTTCACTCAGAGCGGAATCGGTGTAGCTGGTAACGGCGACGGCGTAGCTTGGGTTAACAACATTTCAAATGGTGATTACACAAAGGTTAAGGGAGTTAACTTCTCTAAGGGCCTTGGTTCAATCACAGTTAATGTTAACAGCAGAGGTTCAGGCGAGGTTCAGGTTAGAGAGAACAGCCCAAGTGGTAACCTTCTTGGAACTATCAATCTTTCTAACACAAACGGCAGTAATGCAAACTTCACAGGTGAAATGAAGAACGTATCTGGTGTCAAGAACATCGTATTCGTATTCAATGGTAACTTCGAGTTTGATTACTGGCAGGCAGCAGCTCCTGGCGAGACAGCAGGCGGCAACCAGGGTGGAAATGAGAACCAGGGTGGCAACCAGGGCGGCAACGAGCAGGACAACACAGGCAACCAGGGTGGCCAGACAGCCAGCGATAACAGAGTTGAATGTGAGACCATGACAAAGAGTGGTCAGTACACAGGCAACATCAACAGCCCATTCACTGGTGTAGCTCTTTATGCTAACAACGATACTGTAAGCTTTGATCAGTACTTCGCATATGACACACACAATGTAACTCTCCGTGGATGCTCTAATAACAGCAACATGGCTAAGGTTGTTCTCAAGATTGGTGGAGAGACCAAGGGAACATTCTACTATGGAGATGAGTACCCAGCAGAGTACACAATCGAGAATGTTAAGCACGGAACAGGCGTACAGACAGTAGAACTTACAATTACTTCTGATGATGGAACATGGGATGCATATCTTGATTACCTCACATGGGACAACGGATCTGGCTCTTCACAGGGCAACACAGGTAACCAGGGCGGCAACCAGGGTGGTTCATCTTCAGGTTCAGGCTCTTCACAGGGCGGATCATCACAGGGCCAGGTTGTAGAAGCTAACCTTCTCAACACATATGGCGCTAAGTATGGCTATTCAGGCACATGTATCAACCTTTATCAGCTCAGAGATGCTAGTCAGCTTGCATTCCTTAAGACTCACTACAACAGCATCACTCTTGAGAACGAGATGAAGCCAGATGCTCTTCTTGGAAGCTCAGCAAGACTTATTTCTGTTTCTGAAGCTAGAAACAGAGGCTACTATATCCCTGATGGATATAACGAGCAGTATGTTCCTCAGATCAACTTCAGTACTGTTGATTCTGTAATGCAGATCTGCTATCAGAATGGTCTCAAGATGAGAGCTCATACACTTGTATGGCACTCACAGACACCTAGCTGGTTCTTCAGAAATGGCTATTCAGGAAATGGCAGCTTTGTAAATTCTTCTACAATGGACAAGCGTCTTGAGATGTACGTTAAGACTGTTATGAATCATGTTTACAACAGCCAGTACGGCAGCGTTGTTTATGCATGGGATGTAGCTAACGAGATTCTCCACGCTAGCAACTCCGGATGGGAAGCAGTTTACGGCAACAACAAGAAGAACGCTTCTTATGTAAAGAAGGCATTTAACTACGCTTATGAGTGTCTTGAATACTTCAAGCTCACTGATTCAGTTAAGCTCTTCTACAACGATTACAACACATACATGGAAGTTTCTGATGTAATTACACTTGTTAACTACATCAACCAGGGCAAGAAGGTCTGCGCAGGTGTTGGTATGCAGTCTCACCTTGGAACAAACTATCCATCAGTTGATTACTACACAACAGCACTTAAGTCATTCCTCAATGCTGGATTTGAAGTTCAGATCACTGAGATGGACATCACAAACAGCGGCGATTCAAACATGGCTACATATGCTTACAACCTCTTCAAGAATATCAACAACCTTAAGAAGAGTGGTGGTAATATCACAAGTATTACATGGTGGGGACTTTCAGATCAGACAACATGGATCAGCAATTCAGCTCCACTTCTGTTCTCAAGACCAGGATCACCTAAGCAGTCATACACAAAGGTTATCCAGGCTTACACAGATGTATTCGGACAGCCTACAGCAGGCGGCGGATCAAGCACACCAGAGATCAAGCCAGATCCTTCAGGAGAGCAGGGCGGATCACAGGGTGGCAGCCAGGGCGGAAGCCAGGGTGGCTCAGAGCAGACAACACCTGTTAACGAGAACTCAACAGCACGCATAGAAGATGGCTGGTATTACATCAAGGGCGTTCAGTCTCAGAAGTACCTCACAGTTGAGGGCAACAAGGCTGATGGTTGGAACAGCGTAATTCTTAGCACAGGTTCAGGTGTTGATGGTCAGAAGTGGTATGTTACAAACGTATCTGACGGCTATATCACTCTTACAAGCAAACTTGGCAGCATCATGATGGATGTAGCTAATGGCGAAGATGTTGATGGTGCTAACGTTGGTACATATCAGGGTTATGGCGGAACAGCTCAGCAGTTCATCGTTAAGAACACATCTAACTCCGGTTACTACACAATCGGAACAAAGGCTTCAAATGCTACTAAGTACCTTGATTGCTACGAGAAGAAGACAGACGACGGTACAAACGTAGTACAGTGGTCATACAATGGAGGACTTAACCAGCAGTGGCAGTTCGAGAAGGTTGATGAACAGTCTCAGGGCGGTCAGCAGGAAGATCCTAACCAGGGTCAGGGCAGCCAGGAAGATCCTAACCAGGGTCAGGGTGGCCAGGAGACTCCAGAGCCTACACCTGTAGTAACAACAGGACTTGAGCTTACATACTCAATCAACAGCTGGGGATCAGGCTATCAGGTAAGCTACAAGATCACAAACAACACAGGTAACGCAGTAAGCACATGGACACTTAAGCTCAACAAGAATCAGGTTAACCTTGATTCATGCTGGAATGTCAATGTTAAGGAAGACGGCGACTACTACGTTGTTACACCAGTTAACTGGAATTCTAATATTGCAAACGGCCAGAGCATCGAATTTGGTTCAATCGGTGTTGGTCAGGTTGGTGATAGCTTCGAGTACGAACTCAACTAATCAGTTTATCCATCCTTTTGTTGCAAAGCATAAAAAGGGAGCCGGTGCAGTGTATACTGCATCGGCTCCTTGCTTTTTGTGGTGGTTGACATATGATCAAAGTGGCATTATATTAAGTCGAGTATCATTTATTTAAGTCTGGTTTTTCTATGATCTATGGCACTGGTTATAATCTCGCCAAGAATTATTCATAGCTATATTACAAACTGATGCACTGAATTACATGTTCGGGGAATGAATTACATGCATGTGTAATGAATTAAATGCATATGTGATGAGTTAAATGCATGTGTACTGTTGCGCGGAGGGCGCGGGATGCTGGGAAGTTTAGCGTGTTACGCGGGAAACGAGAAATAATTGAAAATCAGCGTAGTAAAAGAGAGTGTTGGACCTTATACTACGTGGGAATGCGGATAATTAGTAATTCTAGTGTAGTTTTCTATCCTATGAAGGAGAAGAGTTACGTGTAGAATTAGATTTTTTCCAAATCCAGTGTAGGAGTGAGCCATAGGAGGGGAAAAATCTACGCGTAATGTGATAAAAATCCAGGAATACACGTAGGATATGCCCTGCAGAGTGAAAAAGACTACGAGTGAAAGGTAAAAAACTATAGAATGCCACGTATTATATGATGGGAGCAGTTATTTGAACTACGCGTAAATCCCAAATAATCTCAGTATACACGTAGTTTGGTGATGAAAAGACTTGATCTGATAACGATAACCAAGATCATGAAAAGACCTGATCTGGTAACAATAACCGAGATAATGAAAAGACTAAATCAGGTAGTAGTAACCAAGATTATGAAACACCAGCAAAGAGAAAGGAGAGATATAGAAAGAATTTGAAGAATTATTCAATACAGCTGGAACAGCAATTAAAGGAGATTGATGAGTTAATAAGGATTTCAAATAGAAACCTATCAAAATTAAAGGATGTACCTGATATACGAGTCAATGTCGGGAAGAGCAACGGATGCGATCAGTACTATTTTGTTGGAGATGACAAATCTAATTGTCCAAAGCTTAAATATTCGAAAGTAAGTGATCGTAAGCTTGTTAAGCGGATTGTGCAAAGAGATTACGAGGTCGCAATCAATAAGAAATTGCTGGATATGAGGAAAAGACTTGATAAGTTTCTGAGAGCATATGATCTTGATGATATTCAAAAGGAATTTATGAAATTACCCTATGCAAAAAGAAAGCTTATCACTCCGCTTGTTGAATCAGATGAACAATACATTGAACGATGGCTTTTAGAACATGAAGGAGGGCAAAACACATATCCGGAGGAAGGACAGTTTATAACTGCAAAGGGGGAGCGTGTAAGATCCAAGTCAGAAAAGATAATAGCTGACATGTTCGATAAGTATCAAGTGCCATACAAAAATGAGCCAATGCTTAAACTGCAGGATTTAGGTATAGTTTATCCTGATTTCATTGTCCTGAATGTTCGCCAAAGAAAAACATATTATTGGGAACATCTTGGGAAAATATCTGAGCCAGGGTACGCGGTTAAAAATCTGAATCGAATATTATCATATGAAAAGAGTGGTTATCTGCAGGGCGACAACCTTATAATCACAATGGAATCAATGGAAAGACCATTGGATATGAGGATTGTGGAGAAAAAGATTAAGCAGTATTTGTTGTAAAAAGACTGAATCCCAAAAAGATATTGATCAGGCTAAATACGTGATGATCAGCGCAGCTGCGTTAGCACAGATATGAGCAACCACAGGGATAGAGAACTTTCTGTAAACAGCGTAGCTGTAGGTGATGACAAGTCCCATGAGAAATGCGTAGAGTCCCTGGACCAAATTCATGTGGTAGATTCCAAAAAGCAGTGAAGTAAGCCATACGCAAAGATGAATATCTTGGCCCAAGCCTCGAATTAGCTTGAAGACGCTGACAAACCTGTCTGACCTTAGTTTATCCGGTTCAAAAGAACTATCGGATTCTCTTGCAGCCGTAGCTGCATGTATATTATTGAATATTCCAAATCTCCTGATAATCAGCAGCATCAGATTGAATATTCCAAATCTAAAGATCAATTCCTCAACCACAGGAGAAACAATGCAGTAAAGCCCTATAGTCTCTGCAATAGATTCATGCCCAAAGAATTGTCTCTGCGCTATCTCGGAATAAGCCTGGTTATCAGTAAGTCCCAAAACGCCAAACAGGAAGGTAAGTGCAATGGTAGCGACAATGCTTATCACAGCGACCTCTATGTAGTTGTACCATCTGACTTGTTTCATAATAACTTCCTCGGACTTTGCATCAATGATATTCCTTTTGACTGCAATCATACTCATTAACCACAATTATACTCATTAACCACAAGCATACCCATATATGCTATAATAAGCAAGTCGTAAGTCATGACGCTATGCAAAGGCACAGCTCATTATGAACATCAATATCAAGCTGATTAACATAGCAGTCAATAATTCAAGGAGGCACATAAATGGCACAGAATCCAGTAGTTACAATTACAATGGAAAATGGAGATGTTATCAAGGCTGAGCTTTATCCTGAAATTGCTCCTAACACAGTTAACAACTTCATTTCACTTATCAATAAGAAGTTCTATGATGGTCTTATCTTCCACAGAGTAATCAAGGGCTTCATGCTCCAGGGCGGAGATCCAGAGGGAACAGGAATGGGCGGCCCTGGCTATGATATCAAGGGTGAGTTCTCATCAAACGGCTTCAAGAATGATCTCAAGCACACAGAGGGCGTTCTCTCAATGGCTAGATCAATGATGCCTGATTCAGCTGGTTCACAGTTCTTCATCATGCACAAGAAGGCACCTCACCTCGATGGCGACTACGCTGCATTTGGTAAGGTTACAGAGGGCATGGAAGTAGTTAACAAGATCGCTGAGGTTGATACAGACTGGAACGATCGTCCAGTAACTAACCAGGTTATGAAGACAGTTACTGTCGAGACTTTCGGTGTTGACTATCCAGAACCTGAGAAGGCTTGATCACACAATAATATGGTAAAAGAAAAGCTGGCTTGCGACCATCATAGTGGCAAGTCAGCTTTATTCATATAATTACAACAATTATCACCGCGTAGTGTCCATGGTGTCATATTTATCTATCTCAGCACGCTAGCTTAAGAGCGCTGCTTCTTGGAATCACATAAGGGTCCATAGTCTCAGGATCAGTGATGATAGAGCACTCAAGACCGTAGATCTCGCGCATAAGGTCAGTTGTGATGACTTCAGAAGGTGCACCCTCAGCTATGAGCTGTCCGCCCTTCATGGCAAAAATGTGATCTGCGTATCTGATAGACAGATTGATGTCGTGAAGTATCGCAACAATCGTCGTTTTCTTGATTCTATTGAGTTTCTCAAGACAGTCCAAAATTTCCACCTGATAAGCAATATCAAGATAAGTTGTAGGCTCATCCAGCAGCAGAATATCTGTATCCTGCGCAAGAACTAGAGCTATCCACACGCGCTGGCGCTGACCACCTGAAAGTGAGTCCACAGGCTTATCCGCCAGATCCATGATTCCCATAGCTTCCATGGCGTCGGAAATGGCCTTGTAATCTGCCTTGGAGAGCTGTCCCAGGAAGTTCTGATATGGGAATCTTCCCCTTGCAACCAGATCCGCAACAGTGATTCCGCCTGGAACAAGCGGAGATTGTGGTAAAAGACCTACCTGCCTCGCAAGACACAGAGTAGGAATCTCATATATGGATTTGCCATCGAGAAGAACGTCGCCTTTCTGAGGCTTTAATAATCTTGAAAAGCTCTTTAAAAGAGTGGATTTTCCGCAGCCATTTGGACCTATGATGACACTAAATTTTCCCTCAGGGATAGTGATATCAAGGTCTTTAATTATGGTCTTATCTTCGTATCCTACAGATATATTCTTACCAGTAAAGTTCATCAGATCTTTTCTCCCTTCTTGTTAAGGCGAAGTAGCAGAAACAGTAAATATGGTGCTCCAAGGATTCCTGTGACAACTCCTACAGGATATTTGGTAGCAAAAAGGTTCTTGGCTGCAAGCTCTGCAGCGTAAACGAGAATTGTTCCAACAAGTCCTGAAATCAGCATGGCATTTCGGCCGTTTCGAGTAATCTTGGTAGCGATTGGACCTGACAGGAATGCGATAGATGCGATAGGCCCAGTGGCTGCAGTAGCTACAGCAGAGAGGAAAAGAGCACACACCATGCAGCAGATTCTTACAAGTGTGAGAGGTGCTCCAAGCGTAGTGGCATATTCATCACCAAGCTGCATTATCCTGAGATATCTGTTGCACACTAGCAGTAGTCCTCCGCATAAAACAGTGGTAACCACGATAGCAGGAATATCTGCATTTGTTACAGAATTAAGACTTCCTCTGAGCCATCTGAGTGCTGTTCCGACATCATATTCAGAGCCAACGAGCAGCATCCAGGAAATAAGTGCATTTAAAGCAGCCTGCATTCCTATGCCGATGAGAATCATCTTCGTTCCGAAGGCCTGTCCCTTACCTGATAACACGAATATGAAAAGTGTTATCAAAAGACCTGCAACCACGGAAAATACTGATGCTATAGGTCCGCTTACACCAAGGATCAATATACAGAAAACCGCTGCTGCAGAGGATCCGGAAGTAACACCGATAATGTCAGGACTAGCCAATGGATTTCTCAGTAAACTCTGAAAGGTAAAACCAGCAATGCCAAAAGAAAAACCGGCAAGTCCGCCTACAATGAGCTTAGGGAGCCTTATAGTCTTAATTGCATAGACTGCTTTGGAAGCACCCTGACCGCTGAGAACCTTTATAACTTCGGAAAGAGAGTAGTTGGTATTACCTAGAGTCATCATAAAGACCCCAAGTATAGTTACGATAAGTAGCATCACTCCCGCGCAGGCAAGGTTCTGGTAATATGATCTTCTATAGATATTTTTGATTTTTATTTCATTGTTTATCATGTCTTTTATATCTATTTGTATGTGTCAGTATAATTTCAAATCCATTTATAGTTATTTTTCGTTGCTCACATCCCCTTCGCCCTTGATTTCCACACAATCCAGATAAAGATTGGTGCACCAAGAATCGCAGTGATGATTCCAACTTCCAGTTCTGATGGGCGTCCGAGAACTCTTCCGATGACATCTGATATGACCAGTAGTCCTGCGCCGCCAATAGCAGAAAATGGAATAATAAGCCTCATGTCGTTATCAAGAAGCTGCCTTACAAGATGAGGAAGCATTAGTCCCACAAAGCCTACTGGGCCTGCGATTGCTGTTACTACTGCGCAGAGCATAACTCCTGCAAAGGCTGAGAATACCCTTACTACGCCTACCTTAACACCAAGGGATATAGCCATTTCATCCCCAAGTGCCATGGCATTTAAGGGAGAAGCTAAGGCAAAAGACAAACCGACACCCACAAGAACAAATGGAACTACAAGTCTTATTTCATCCCAGGTAGCTCCGCCGATACTTCCAACCTGCCAGAAACGAAACTCTTTCATGACCTGAGAATCTGGAAGCATGATCGTGTTTACCAGTGAACCAAGTGCAGTGCTCACCGCGGCTCCTGACAGAGCGAGCTTAAGTGAACTGGCACCTCCAAATCCAAAGGAAGCTATTCCATAGACAAAAAGGGCAGTAAGTATAGCTCCGATAAAAGAAAGTCCGATGAGCCCAAGGCCTGATGAAATATTAAGGTAAGCAATTCCCACTACAACCATCAGTGAAGCACCGGTGTTAACTCCAAGTATGCTTGGGTCAGCCACAGGGTTCCTCGTGATTGCCTGCATCAGGGCACCTGATACCCCAAGCGCAGAACCGGCCAGAACACCAAAGACAGTTCTTGGTATTCTGGCAGATATAACCGCAGCCTCAAAGGAATCGCCGCTGTCGCCAAGGCTTAGAAGGTATCCCAGTACATCTTTTACCGGAATGCTCTTACTACCATAGGCTATTGAACACAGAACGCCGATAGCCACAACGGTAATTTCCAAAATGAGGAATATTAAAATCTTAGATTTACTGTATCTTTTCTGCTGCATCATTCAACGCTTTCAAATAATCATCAATGCAATAAGGTATAGAAAGAATTGTTGGTGTGCTTGCTGCTGCAAGTACTTCATTTGAATCAAGTAAAACAAAAGCTCCATTGTTAACTGCAGGAATCTTAGAGAATCTGCCGTCGTTCTGCATAGCAGTTACAAGTGATTCCGCGCCGTAAGTGATGATGATATCTACATCATCGAGAAGATCAGCGTTTTCTGCACTTGCTGTAACATAGAAAGCTTCATTATCTTCGATAAGATTAAGAACGCTTGTTGGAGTTACAAGTCCAAGGTCTCCAAGGAATGCGGCTCTTGGATCATTATTTGTATAAATATAGAAGGTTCCAAGATCATCTTCGCTGAGCCAGAAGAAAGCAACCTTTTTACCCTTAAGGTTAGGATAAGCACTGAGCTTGTCAGCAATGAGCTGCTCTGTTTCATCCACAAGAGCTCTTCCCTCTGCTTCAAGGCCAAGGGCAGCAGCGTCGTTAACTGTTTCCTCCTGCCAGGTTGTAGCCCAGGCAACTCCTGGATAAGCAACAACTGGAGCTATCTCAGAAAGTCTGTCGTATTCTTCCTGACTAAGTCCTGAGTAAGCTGCAAGGATGACATCTGGCTCGCAGTCAGCGATTGCCTCGTAGTCCCATCCGTCTGTATCATCGAAAACGTTAGGCTCTGTAACGCCCAGATCCTCGAAAGCTTTGGCTGTCCATGCAAGAAGTCCGTTATCATCTCTTGGTCCATAGTTTGCTTCAGAAATACCAGCAGGAACAATTCCAAGAGCCAGCGGAACATCGGGGTTACCCCATGCGATAGCTACCACATTTTCTGGCTTCTCTTCTATAACTGCAGTTCCGAGGGCGTGCTCGATTGTCATAGGAAAAGAACTGTCGGCATCGTTAGTTGCTTCTCCAGAATCAGAAACAACCTCGTTTTCTGCCATATTTGATTCGGTATTTATTGTGTCAGCTTCTGTAGCTGAGCCGCAGGCTGTAACGCCTACTGTTAATGCAAGTGCTGTAAGTACTGATAATAATTGTTTTTTCATGATGTTCTCCTCGATGTTTTTAATGTTAGCATAAACTAACGCGTATTGTTACACATGGCTAACAAAAAGTCAAGAGAAATGTCGGTGAAAATTGTGTGTATAGATATCGGACTGGTAAAAAACACTGAACAAACTTTATCAGAATCAAGTATAATTGACTGAGAAATATGCATTTAAGGATTGATTAATAATTTCTGTCATATATTAAGTGTGTTCTTAGACAAGAGCCGATAAAAGCTCACAATCAAAAAAGGAGAGGACACAAAATGTTTTTCAGAATTCTAAAAAATGATCTCAGACGAAAAAAGATCATGAATACAGTACTGCTGCTTTTTGTAATCTTGTCAGCAATGTTTGCATCAAGCAGTGTCAACAACATGGTTTCTGTGTATGGGGGAATCGATTACTTCTGCGAGAAGGCTGAAATGTCAGATTATATAGTGCTGACTCTTAACAGCGACGGAGTAAGCCCTGCAGATAAGACAATCGAAGAGGCACCATCCATCACTGAGTACAAGAAGGAAGGCGTCATCATTATGGCTTCCAAGAATCTTACTCAGGATGGCGATAAGTATGTGGATTTTGAGAATCCAGGACTGATCACAGCTGTATATGATGCCAAGCTTAATTACTTCGATATGAAGGATGAGATGGTAAAAGAAATCCCAAGTGGCCATATTTATCTTGGCGGACTTCTGGCTGATGACACCAAGACACATGTTGGAAATAAAGTCCGTATCGAGATGGCAGGAGTATCCAAGGATTTTATTATAGATGGCTACATCAAGGATGCTCTCTTTGGCTCGCCATTTATGGGAAATCCGAGAATCCTCATGAATGACGACGATATGAAGGCTTATCTGGATGACGAAGAGATCAACCAGTATCATACAGGAAACGTATATTACATTTTTACAGATGATCTTAAATCACTCAAACAGGAACTTTCTGATATGCAGGGAGCTCTTTTGGGACTGGATGCTTCTACACTTAAGATGACCTATATGCTTGATATGATCACAGCAGGGCTTCTGATGGTGGTCAGCATCTGCCTCATTCTTATCTCTTTTGCAATGCTGTCATTTACTATCAAATTCACACTCACAGAGGACTTCAGGGAAATAGGTGTCATGAAGGCAGTTGGCCTTAGAACAGCGGCAATCCGAGGTCTCTACATTATCAAATATCTTTTCATCGCCTGCATAGGTGCTGTAATAGGGTATTTCCTGAGTGTCCCTTTTGGAAACTTCCTCCTAAAGAGTGTCAGCGAGCGAATGGTGCTGGGCAATGATAACAACGTCCAGATAGGCATAGTAAGCGCCATTGCAGTGGTTATAATAATCGTTTCCTTCTGCTATGGCTGCACAGGCAGTATCAAAAAGCTCTCACCAATTGATGCAGTAAGAAGCGGCGAGACAGGCGAAAGATATACTCAGAAGTCAGTACTAAAGCTCTCTAAGACATGGCTTCCTGGCAATATATTTATGGCGCTCAACGATGTTCTTAGTAAGCCTAAACAGTATGTAAGCATGCTGGTAACTTTCACGGTGTGTCTGCTACTTATTACAATGCTGGCAAACACAACCAATACACTTATGAGTGACAGACTTCTTTTCCTTATGGGTACAACACAGAGTGATGTCTTTTACGCATCCACGGAGAAGATCATGGATACCATGGGAAGCGAGGATGAGGATATCCTTAACAGGATTCTTGATGATATTGAGGAGCAGCTTCGAGAAAATGGTATGCCAGGAAAGGTGCATGTTGAGCTGATGTACACCATTCCAGTGGAGTTCGGTGATCAGAAGGTACAGGTGATGATGCAGCAGTGCAAGGACACCAAGACCACAGACTATGTATACAGCGAGGGCACTGCGCCAATCTACGAGAACGAGATCGCGCTTACACAGCTCCTTCTGGATGACCTTGGGGCTTCTATTGGAGATAAGGTGACTCTCGAGATAAATGGCGAGAAAAATGAGTATCTGATAACTGCCACATTTTCCTCTTTTAACCAGATGGGAAAAATAGGAAGACTCCATCAGGATGTTCCCCTTAAGGATAATGATGCTTCCTCAGCCCACGCTTTCCAGATTGATTTTGATGACAATCCGTCGGAGGAGATCATAGCGGAGAGAATCGAGAAGTGTAAAAAGATATTCAAGACCGATAAGATCTATGATAAAGCCGGCTATGTTGATATATCCACCAACTCAGCATCTACACTTAACTACGCCAAAAATCTGGTGCTGATAATATCAATTATTATTGCAGCCCTTGTGACAGTTCTAATGGAGAGATCCTTTATCAGCAAAGAGACAGGTGAGATTGCTCTTATGAAAGCAATCGGCTTTAAGAGCAGGTCCATAAGTGCTCAGCATACCCTTAGATTTGTAGTACTGATGCTAGTGGCAACACTCATAACTGCCGTAATGACTATCCCGTTTACCAAGCTGGTCTGTGACAGGATATTTGCTGTAATGGGAGCTCTGTCCGGTGTTACATACAAGATAGTACCGGCGGAAGTATTTCTTTTGTATCCGCTTATACTCACTTCAGTTGTAGTAGGCGCAGCCTTTATAACATCACTTTATGCAAAGACTATCAAGGCAGACGCCATGGGCAATATAGAGTAAATGAATAGAAACGTAGTTATATAGAGAATTTGGAATATAAGGAGAAAATCATGAGTAAGGTAATCGAGGTTAAGGATCTTTGCAAGACTTATGTTGTAAATAAAAAGCAGAACAACGTACTTAAGAATGTGAATTTTTCAATAGATGAGGGCGAGATGGTAGCAATCATGGGCCCTTCAGGATCAGGCAAATCAACCCTTTTATACACCGTGTCAGGCATGGACAGAATGACCGCCGGAAGCGTGTCTTTTTGTGGAAAAGAGCTGTCTGACCTAAGTGACAACGAGATGGCTGATGTAAGGCTTGATGACATGGGCTTCATTTTCCAGCAGATGTATATGATGAAAAATCTCTCAATTCTCGATAATATATTATTACCGGCAGTTAAGTCTGGAAGACGTCATGAGAGTAAGGGTGAGACTGAGAAAAGAGGCAGAGCCCTTATGAAAAAGCTCGGTATCGAAGAGACTGCCGACAATGATATCAACGAGGTTTCAGGTGGTCAGCTTCAGAGAGCATGTATCTGCAGAAGCATGATCAACAGCCCTAAGGTAATCTTTGCAGATGAGCCAACTGGTGCTCTTAACCGCACAGCTTCTGATGAAGTTATGTGTGAGATGGTCAAGTTAAACGGCGAAGGCACAACAGTAATGCTGGTTACACACGATGCCAAGGTTGCAGCCAAGTGCTCAAGGGTTCTGTACATTGTAGATGGCAACATCAAAGGTGAGTACAAACTTGGCAAGTATAATAATGCAGACGAACTCAGAGACCGTGAGAGAAAGCTCAACAACTGGCTCATGGAGATGGGCTGGTAAGCATAAGAAAAGTTAGATAGATATCAGATGATAAGGTGACAACACATGACAGACATCTTAGTTGTAGAAGACAACGCAGAACTACGTGAAGTTCTGGTGGACTTCCTCAGGAACGAAGGTTATACCGTCTCCAGCGCGGGAGATGGTGACAAGGCCCTTGCACTGTATGAAAAGTACGGTGCAAGGCTTCTTGTGCTTGATATAATGCTACCTGGTGCCAGTGGCATGAGAATCCTTGATAAAGTAAGGGAGAAGTCCAACACTCCGGTTATCATGGTAAGTGCCAAGCTAGGCAAGGATGATAAGCTTCAGGCTCTTATTTCCGGGGCTGATGACTACATAGAAAAGCCCTATGACATAGATATTCTAATAGCCAAGATAAAGGGCATCTTCAAGAGGCGCCTGGCTGTAGATGAGCTGTCAGATGACAATATCACTCTTGATATCGCCCATGAACAGATACTTAAGGATGGCAAGGTGGTAGATGCCACTTCCAAGGAATTTGAACTTCTTAAGCTCCTCATGGAAAACAAGGGGCAGACTCTTCTCAAGAATTATATTTTCAGTACAATCTGGGGCTCTGATTCAGAGTCAGAAGCTCAGACACTCACAGTCCACATCAGATGGCTTCGTGAAAAGCTTGAGGATGATCCCAAGAATCCCAAGAAGATCATAACCGTCTGGGGAAAGGGGTATAGGTACGAATAAAAGATTTAACTACCTCAAAATGTGCATAACAGGAATGGCGTTGCTGCTACTGGTTTCAGCGGGAGCGCTTCTTTACGTGCGTTCAAACAGCAGTAATTTCCTGAATCTGTATAAGATAGAGATCAACAGAGTGGAGAATGAGATAAGGGAGGCTGGTGAGGGTGGCTATATCCCTGATATTTCCAGGTATGAGACCATAACCGGAGTTTATCGCTTCGATGGAGATTCCGAGGAGTTTTCAGAAGACAGTCATAATTCAGTTGATGCGTGGAATGGCTTCTTCGACACCACCCAGAACTACCATATATCCGACATCAACGGCAACCTCTATCGCATTGAGTATTCCATTGACCTATCCAAGGAACGTAACAATCTCTTCAGGGCATCAATTGCAGTCATCACGGGGGTATTTGCTGCTGTAGCTCTTTTCCTAATATATATCTATATGACAATCATCAGGACATTTGCCAGGATTTCGGATTATCCTGCCCAGCTGTCCAAGGGGAATCTCACAATTCCGCTTTCTGAGGAAAAGAACAAGTACTTTGGTCAGTTCCTGTGGGGCCTTGATATGCTGAGGGAAAAGCTTGAGGAGGAAAAGAAAAAGAACCTCGAGCTTCAGAAGGAGAAGAATGTATTTCTTTTATCCCTTTCCCATGACATGAAAACGCCTATTTCTGCCATAAAGCTCTATGCTGCGGCCATCAAAAAGAACCTGTACAGGGATGAGGACAAGCTCCATGAGGTTGGGGAAAAGATAGAGAATAACGCGGAAGAAATCGAAAAGTACGTTGCAAGGATCATTTCATCTTCAGGCGATGAGTTCCTTGATCTATCTGTAAAAGAAGAGGAGTTTTATTTATCAGAGGCGATAAATCCCATAAAAGAGTACTATCAGGATAAACTTAAGCCTCTTGGAACAGAGTTTACTATTGAGAGCTTTTCTGATATTCTGCTTCGTAGCGATAAGGACAGACTCATCGAAGTTATGCAGAACATATTTGAAAACGCCATTAAATACGGTGATGGCGGTTATATCAGGATGTCTTTTGCCGATGAGGAAGATGCAAGACTCATTACTATTTCCAACAGTGGCTGCACTCTTCCTGAGAATGAGGCTGAGCACATCTTCGAGAGCTTCTATAGAGGCTCAAATGTAGGCAGCAGGCCCGGTAGCGGCCTCGGACTTTATATTTCCAGAAAGCTTATACAGAAAATGGGCGGCGAAATATTCTCAGAGATAACATCCGGCGAAATGCGCATCACGCTGGTTCTGCACAAGCTGAGCTGATCCGATGCCTGCATAACAAAACTTTTACAAGATCAGAGATACATAATGACTGATAAAGAATTTATAGATAAATACGGACATAAATTAAATAACGAGCAGCTTACAGCGGTGCGAACCATCGAGGGACCAGTTCTTTTGCTGGCGGTTCCTGGAAGTGGTAAGACAACGGTTCTGGTGAACAGGCTTGGCTACATGCTATATGTGAAGGGCATTGCACCTGAGAACATTCTGACACTGACTTACACCGTTGCAGCTACGAGAGATATGGCAAGGCGTTTTGAAGCTCTTTTTGGAAAAGAGCTATCGGATACCCTGGAGTTTAGGACGATCAACGGCATTTGCGCTAAGATCATCAGCCATTATGGTAGACTTATAGGCAAAAAATCTTTTGACCTGATCACGGATGAGAAGGTATCTGGCAAGCTTCTCACAGATCTGTACGTCAAGGTTTGCAAGGAATATCCAACTGAGAGCGATATCAAGAATGTCCGAACTCTCATAACCTATTGCAAGAACATGATGCTCACGGAAAAAGAGATACAAAAGCGCGGTGAGGAAGAGGGCGTCGAGCTATGGGAGCTGTATGACAAGTACAACAAAGAGCTCAAAGCAAGGAGCCTCATGGACTACGACGATCAGATGATCTACGCCTACAGAATGCTCAAGGGCTCCAAGGAACTGCTTGAATACTATAGGAATCTATACAGGTATATCTGCGTGGACGAAGCTCAGGACACCTCCAAGATTCAGCACATGATTATCTCGCTCCTTGCAGGGGATGCGGGAAATCTTTTTATGGTGGGAGACGAGGATCAGAGCATCTACGGCTTCAGGGCCGCTTACCCAGAGGCACTCCTTAACTTTGAAAAGGAGCACAAGGGTGCCAAGGTGCTTGTTATGGACAAGAACTACAGGTCTAACGCCAAGATTGTTCAGACTGCAGATAAGTTTATTCAAAAGAACTTTAACCGCCATGAAAAGCACATGAGCGCCACAAGGTCTGAAGCAGCCGACATTAACTACCTGACTCTGGATAGTAGAAAAGCCCAGTACAAATATCTCTTTGAGATGGCTAAAGATATTTCGGAGCAGACGGCGGTTCTATACAGGGATAACGAGAGTATTCTGCCACTTGTGGATATGCTTGATAGAGAGGATATGCCCTACAGGATAAAGAGTGCTGACATGGCCTTTTTTACCCACAGAGTAGTTGTGGACGTGGTCAATATCCTTAAGTTTGCCCTTAGTCCCATGGATCCGGAACTTTTCATGAAGATATACTTCAAGTTCCAGACATACCTGCGCAAGCCCGATGCTGAGCAGATGTGCCAGATGGCTGACTTTAAGCATATCGGAATTCTTGATGCAGTTGAGGATGTGGAGGTTCATAAGGCTACACTGGCTAATGTAAGGTCTCTACGTACTCACTTTAGGAGCATGGCTTCTGAGAGCCCTGCCAAGGCTATTAACCGCATCAATAAGTACATGGGCTACGGCGAGTACCTGAGCGATAACAACATGGATGACAATAAGCTCTTTATCCTCGAGATGTTGGCCAAAAATGAAGCGACTATTCAGGGCTTTCTTGACAGGCTGGAGGAACTTCGTCAGATCCTTACGGAAAAAGAGGATGACTATAGTGCAAAACTCATTCTTTCAACAATACATTCCAGTAAGGGTCTTGAGTACGACAATGTTATTTTGATGGATGTAATTAACGGAGTTTTTCCTAGTAAGATCATCAAGAACTTCAAGACTGCATCGCCCCAGGAGAAGCGCGACTACGAGGAAGAGCGCAGGATCTTTTACGTTGGTATGACAAGAGCCAAAGACAAACTTACGATCATGCGGTATGATGATGAGCCTTCAATATTTGTGGGAGAATTGTCACCTAAGGGTGAGACAGTTCGCAAGAAGAAGGAGACTAAGACTAGTCCTAAGGCAGGACTTAAGACTCCTACAATGCTTCTTAAGAAAAAGACTAAGCCGGTAACTTCTGGTGAAAATGTTCCAGAGAATCTGGTGATGGGAGAGAGGGTCTATCAAGAAAGATATGGTGAAGGTACTATCAGCGATGTGACCTGGGATGAAGATGAGATTCCAACCAAGTTCACGGTGGAGTTTGACGACGGCACTGAGAGAAAGTTTATTTATCCCTTTGCTTTTACCACAGGAATGCGGATTATAGAGTGATGAGTGATTTAGTAATACTTAATTGTTTTAAGAGAATGTTTATGTGCAATACCGTTTGCGGAGAATTATAATCATGATGATGGAGGTATAGCATATGAAGAGAATATCTAAGATATTGGCCGTTACACTTACATTAGTTATGCTGTGTTCAATTGGTGTTAGCAATAAAGCTTATGCAGCCAGCGAATGTCCTGAGTTCTTTGATCTGGGAGATCAGGTAATCAGTATGGATGCTGGTACAACTCGTGAAGTATGGCTCTATGCCAAGGTTAACTACAACTACTACATTGGCAAACACTCCAGCAAGGGCACTTATATCGAGTGTTCTTCAAGGAGAAATACAGAGAACATCAGGATCCATATAGGAGCAGATGAGCAGGAAAAGAATGTGTTCTTCTATTTCTACCCTGCAGAAGATCCTTATGAGCATTGGGATGCCTACGCAACACTTGAGGTTTATGTGCAAAACATAAAGCCAGCACTGGCTGATCCTTCTGCTGAAGTTCTCAAGACCTATGCTGGCAATAATGCTGAGTTTAATGCTTATTACTATTATGTTAACTATCCTGATCTGCAGGCTGCCTTTGGTAAGAACGGTGATGCTCTTTTAAATCACTGGAATACCTGTGGCAAGGCAGAGCTTAGAACTGCTAATAAGATCAAGTAAAAGAGCTATAGCACATATTAAGAAATTTCGCGCTCGTGAAGTTCCTGTATTTCATCTACAGCGGACAGCATGGGCGCTATTTTTTTACCCTTAATCTTTCTATCTACGTAGTTCTGGGTGATCTTCATTACTGTTCCACTAAGGGTCAGAACACCGATAAGGTTAGGAATAGCCATCATACCGTTGAAGGTATCTGAGAGATCCCAGGCAAGAGTCAGGTCCATTGTAGCGCCAACTACGATGAAAACTACAAAGATTGACTGGTAGAGCTTAACTGACTTGGTTCCAAAGAGATATTCAAAGCCCTTACTGCCGTACTGGCTCCAGCCAAGTACAGTTGAGAAAGCAAAGAACAAAATTGCTATTGCGATAAATGCAGAACCTGCGCGGCCATATACAGTTGAGAAAGCTTCTGCTACAAGGGCTGTAGAAACCTGATCAGAGATTACTTTTCCTGTATCAAGATCAACAAGTCCGCTTGAAAGAACTGCAAAAGCAGTCAGTGTACATACAATGATAGTGTCTGCAAATACTTCGAAAATACCCCACATGCCCTGAACTACTGGTTCTCTTACGTTTGAACTTGAGTGAACCATAACGGATGAACCAAGACCAGCTTCGTTTGAGAAGACTCCTCTTTTCATACCCCACTGCATAGCGTAGGCTACACCGCTACCAACGATACCACCGCCTACAGCACGCATTCCAAAGGCTCCTTTGATGATAGAAGCAAATACAGCACCCAGCATATCAGCGTTGATAACAACGATAACTGTTGCGCCGATCAGATATATAACAGCCATGAATGGAACCAGTCTTTCTGTAACGGATGCGATTCTTTTAAGACCGCCGACGATTACGAGACCGGCAAGGAACATTAGAACAATTCCTGTTGCGAGATAAGGAACGCCGAATGCGGAGTTCATGTTAACTGCAATTGAGTTGATCTGGCTCATGTTGCCGATACCAAAGGAAGCAAGGATACAGAATACGCTGAACATCAGAGCAAGAGCTGTTCCTATGAACTGACAGCCCTTCTTGGAGCCAAGGCCATACTTAAGGTAGTACATAGCACCGCCGCTCCACTCATTCTTTTCATTTCTTCTTCTGTAGTAAATACCAAGGACATTCTCTGAGAAGTTAGTCATCATTCCAAAGAAGGCAACTATCCACATCCAGAAGATAGCACCAGGTCCGCCTGAAAGGATAGCAGCAGCTACACCTGCGATATTACCTGTTCCGATTGTGGCAGCAAGAGCTGTACAAAGACTCTGGAACTGAGAAATCTGCATATCGTCTTTTCCCGTGTGGGCTGTGACATGTTTATCTCTGAATATTCCGCCGATGGTGTTCTTAACCCAGTGGCTAAAGTGAGAAATCTGAAAGACTTTAGTCAGAACGGTCATTAGGATACCTGTTCCAACCAGAAGAATCAGCATGGGAAGTCCCCATACAAAACCATTTACTGCGTTGTTGACGGTCTCAACAACTCCTACAAAACCTGACATACACTACTCCTCCTACTCGAATATCTTTTTAACTAAACAAAAAGGGCGTACGAATTAAATCGAAACGCCCTTGTTTTATGCTAGTATAGCATATTTTTGCTGATAAACAATTGATTCATTTTAATGTATCGCAGATTAAAAAAGATCAAGAAAACGACAAAATATAATAACTTATATTATTGGCTACTTTCGTATACAATGTAATGTATAGGGGTTTACTGAATTTCGTTGGAGGTGCGTATGGGAAATAATGAAGATAAGAAGATCGTTAAACTGATACCAGCCTATGACAGTGCGCTGGCCGAGCTCATCAGAGAGAACCTTAAAAAGAGCGCCCTGGATATTCCAGGAACTGTCTACTATGACGATAACTTAAACCACCTCAGCGACTATTACCTCGCTGATCCTCAAAAGAGATATTACTGCATCGTCCTTGATGAGGAAGATCAGCTGATCGGCGGAATCGGACTGGCTGAATGCGAGTTCTTTGAGAACTGCTGCGAACTACAGAAGCTCTACCTTGCAGACAGTGTTAAAGGCTCAGGCTTTAGCTATTATCTGATCGCGTTCATCGAGCACAAGGCTTCTGAGATGGGATATAAAAAGATATATCTGGAAACCCACGACAATCTTGCTGCAGCAATCCATGTTTATGAGAAATGTGGCTACAGGGAGATTGATAGACCTAAGAGCGTAGTACATTCAGGAATGACCAGATTTTATATAAAAGAACTTGAGTGAGTTTTTTAGTTATAAAAGAGGGGTATATTTATGAAGAAAAAGCTATTATCTGTACTATTATCTGTTGCTATGCTATGCGTATTTACAGGCTGTGGTAAGACGGCTCCTGCTGCGGAGACGCCTGTATCTGAAGAGGCACCGGCAACCGAAGAGGTATCAGCATCCGAAGAGACTTCGGTATCAGAAGAGGTACCGGCAGCCGAAGAAACACCAGCATCTGAAGAGGATTCGGATACCACTGGCGGATCACCCTGGATTGATTCTGATATAAAGGCCAATATTTCTGCAGATACAGAAACAAACCCCAAGGATGATTTCCATCTCTACGCCAACAAGGATTGGATACTGGAAAATGAGATTCCTGCCGGCTATAGCTCATGGTCTCACTATACTGAGTGCGGCCTTGAGGTCAAGAATAAGTGCATGGAGCTTCTAAAGGATGAATCCATTGAAGGTCACGATGCTGACCTTATTCGCACCTATAATAAACTTGTACTTGATTGGGATACGAGAAATGAAAAGGGAGTATCGGAATTACAGGATAATTTCGATAAGCTCCTTGGTGTGCAGACCATAG
>JAEEGJ010007055.1_pt1 | contig 32842 bp, 24 predicted proteins | sample 8958761 | NCBI WGS metagenome assembly JAEEGJ01 (sample SAMN16246546, study PRJNA631951) | gut metagenome | biome: gut microbiome; feature: rumen; material: RS-attached | host: Bos | place: Iran: Karaj | collected 2018-10
GCATCGTGGAAGAGCATCACGTCGAAGTCGCTGCGGGGCGTCCAGCCGCTGGTGAGCGCATCTGTGCTGAAGGCCTCCTTGAATCGGCGCGACAGGGCACTCTTGGTGTTGAGGACGGCCGCAGTGCAGAAGTCGCTCGTCTTCTTGGTCTTGATAAGCTCCTCGTCAAGAGCCTTGCGCTTGTACTGCTTGCTGAGGAACCACTCATCGAAGTTCTTGGCCACGGGATCCTTCAGATAGTCGTGGATGCCATAACCCAGACGGAAGAAGTAGTTGTAGGCATAGAGCACGTTGCAGACGGTGCTGGGCATCTCGGTGTCGCCCTTGGAGATGGTGTCATACATCGAATTGATGTCGTAGGGGCCGTCGCCGGCGAAGGCTCGTTTCACCTTGATCTCAGGATGGCGCTCGGAGATCTCGCGTAACACACCCATCGTGGTCTGACCACCCTCCGAATAGCCTGCGATGACGAAGTCGTCGCCTTTCTTCACCTTCAGGTCTTCTATCAACCGCTTGGCAGCGAGGTAGGCATCGAGCGAGGCGCGTCCGTTGGCCCGTGAGATACAGTAGGCCTGCGGCTCTTTCTCTGTGATACCGAAGCCGTAATAGTCGGGTGACACGACGATGAAGTTGGTGAAGGCAGCGCCTGTTGGGAACTCGATGGCGCCACGCGATGGTGCCTGCGTGGTGGCATAGACGGTAAAGTGGTTGTAGAGCAGAATGCCGTTGTAGGGCTTATCTTTCTCAAGCAACGTCTTGTCGACCGTGATGGTTCCGCTGAGTGTGCAGGGTTTGCCGAAGGGGTCGACGGAGGGATATTTGAACACGTAGTTCATATAGTCGGGGAAGATCTCCACCGGGATGCTGTCGGTAATGATGGCCCGAGGAAGGGTTGACTTCGCCATCCAGTCCTGAATCAAATCGTTCTTATTGCTGCCTGCCCTGCTCAGCGAACCTTGATGGGATGCATTGCTGAAGTCGATACGCCCTTGCGTACAATTCATATTGATCTGACCAACATTGACAAAGTCGTTGTGATTTCCGTCACCACGTGTACGGGCAGAACTGATGGATTCGCCTGTATTCGGGTCCGTCAGGATGACATGTCCATCGGTTGTCACCTGCCATATAAACGGCGCATCGTTGGGACCACCGTAAATCTCGAGCGGTTCGTTGAATTCGTCGTCAAACACAGCCAGCGCCACATAGCCCGTGTGGTCGGCTTTGGTCTCTACGGCAATCAAGGCACGATTGAAGGGTTTGCCGTTCTCGGTCACGTCTTCATACTCGAAATCCTCGTACCACAAGCCAATAAGGCTCTCCTCCAGCCCCTGTTGACTGGGGGTCGAGGGAATATCACTATTGCTGCACGATGTCAGTACGATGCCGCAGAGTATTAGGGTGGCGGCGAGTACCCATTGCTTTTGCTTGTTCATTATGCTGGTGTTTTTAAATGAATAATTATTTCTGTTTGAATGATTTGTAAATGATGCTATGCTTACTGTTCTACTTCCGTCACGAAACACGCCACCATGCCGTAGGTGATAGTGGGTCGTATCCAGATTTCCGTGAGCATATAGTTTGTGAACTCGTCAGTGGGTTCCAAATAGATATCGAGTTGGTAGAGTGAGGCAATGAGTATGTCGATGACGCAAATGACCCAGAGGTTTCCCTTGGTGTAGCTCTTCCAGTTTTTGCGCGCATAGAAATAGGTAAGCGTGCAAAGCAGCAGCACCGATAGGACGAAACACGACAGATGGAGCGCATAATAGGCCAGTGGTGGCGCAAAGAGGATGTCGCGCAGCAACACCGTCATGCCCACCGAGATGGAGCACCAGTAGTTGAACTGCTGGGTGGTGATGCGTCGGGAGTTGAAGAAGTACATCCAGATCATCACCAGACAGGCGATATAGAACAGATTGAGCACCAGTTCGGGCCACGTTTCTTGCAGTCCGTAATAAAATACGCCATAGAGCATCATGCCCACCGAGAGCATACCAGCCACGGCGGTAATCATGATATCAAAAATCTTAGCATTCTTCTTGAATCTTGTCTTCATTTTATTGAGTTTTTATGTTGAATTCTTCCACATCTTCCTCCGCCTCGAGCTCTTGCAATGTCTCCACGCGCCAGAGCAGGAAGGCGATGAGGACGATGGTGAGGACCTGCGACAGATACTCCCGCATCAACTCCCCGGCATTCGAGGTATAGATCACATAGACCACCAAGAGTACGATGGCGAACACCAGACTCTGCCACACTTCCTTGTGCTCCAAGTCGGCATAGTTGTCGAGTAGCCACCGCCCGTACTGTCGCAGCGCAAAAATGTAATAGACCACAAAGGCGATGACCACACCCAACTGCCAGTAGTGCGGCAGCTCGAATCCGTAAAACATGTCGCGCTGATCAATTCCCACGGCGGCATCCGCCACCACCGGCAACTGAGCCACCAGCCAAGGCCAGAGGAGGCGCTGGCGATCCTGCAACATGGCCAGCAGCACACCCATCACCAGTGGCACCAGCGTGGCATGGTCGAGCATGATCACCGTGATGGTGCGCACCAGCCAGTCATCAGCCAGCCAATACACCCCGATGACATACCACCACACGTGGCTCGCCGCCATCGCCACCATCAGCGCCGCCGTCCACCGACGGAGCCGAAGGCTGGACTTAATTTCCTCGTCCACGAACGCATTGCCCCGCCTCAGCAGCAGATACAAACATGCCAGCAGGGCGAAGAACCCTGCCATGCCGTAAAGCATGATGAAAAACACATCTTGCAGTCCTCGGTAGTCGTACATATATAGTATCTAATTTTCTGCAAAGTTAATAAATATCCCTATAACTTGCAATACCTTAACGCCCACCGCCTGCAGTTTTTTACGATTTTGAAAAAGAATTTGTTTATTTTGAAAGTCCGCCTCAAACAAGCGAAAGCAGAATCACGATAATTAAACATCGATTCACGGAAATTCCACATCATTGGCAGTGATAACGAAAGTCCCTGCGTTATCGTTGAGCGTCTTTAATGTATTGTATGGCCATCATCGTTAGGTCGTCGCTCTGCTCGGCATCGCCCACAAACTGGTGGACAGCATCGGTCATTCGGCCGATGAGCTGTTGGGGCTCGTGCTGTTGTTGGGCGAGCGCTTCGGATGCTACATGGTTGATGCGCTCCATCTCGAACAGTTTATAGTTGGCATTCGTCGCCTCGGTCAGACCGTCAGTGAACAGGAAGATGGTGGTGCCCGTATATATCTGTGCCTCCTGCAGCGAGTATTCCCAGTCGGGCATGACGCCTACGGGGATATTGCTGTCGCAAGGCAGCTCACCGACACCGGCACCAACGAGCAACGGTGCGTCATGGCCGGCATTGCAATAGTGCAGGTATCCTGTAGGCAGGTCAAGCACGCCGACAAAGAGGGTGACAAACATGTTGGTCTTGTTCATGTCGGCCATCATCTGGTTCATCGTGTTGACGATGCGGTTGGGCATCGTCTCGTGGACAGCGACTGTGCGGAATACGGCCCTGGTGACGGCCATGAAGAGTGAGGCTGGCACCCCCTTGCCCGAGACGTCGCCGATACAGAAGAAGAGTTTCTCGTCGCGGAAGTAGAAGTCGAACAGGTCGCCACCCACCTCCTTGGCAGGGGTCAGCGAGGCATATATCTGCACATCATCGCGGTCAGCCTTTGTGGGGAAGTTCTCGGGCAGCATACCCATCTGTATCTCACTTGCGATGCGGAGGTCGCTCTCTATCGATGCCTTCTGGGCGGTGGTCTCCTTCAGTTCTTCGATATAGTTCACAAGCGACTGCTGCATGTTGCCGAACGAGTGACTCAGCTGTCCTATCTCGTCGATGCGCTGGAAGTCGGGCAACTCGGCATCAAACTGTCCCGAGGCGATGGTCTCGGCCTCATGAGCCAACCGCCGCAGGGGTTTCAGCTCGCGTGTGATGATGCGGATGAACAGGTAGAGCATCAGCAGCAGTCCTACGATGACGATAGCCATGACGGAGCGGCGCAGGCGGTCGAAACCGCCGAAGATATCTTTTTCCGGGCAGACGATGGCCATCGAGCAGCCCGTCTTGCCAAGCGGTTTATAGAACACGTAACAATCCTTCCCGTCAATATTCATGTGCTTCATGCCCTCCTCGCCGTGCTGCATGGCATGACCCAGTGCAACCATCGCAGTATCTGGATTTTCCAAGGTCTGGGTGAAGATGGTCTGACGAGTGATCTTTGTGCTGTCAGGGTGTACGAAGTATGTACCGCCACGTCCTATCATGATACTATAAGAGTTGGGGTAGGGTTTTGTGGCGGAGATGGTATGCGAGAGCCAGCTGATAGAGAGGCTGGTATTGATGACACCTACCTTCTGTCCGTGCTTATCCTTGATGGCTTGGCAGTAGCTGGTCACCATCTCGCTCGTGTTAGTAGCTACGTCGAGATCCATGTAAGGTTCCGTCCAGCAAGGCTTGTCGAGTAGCATAGGCATGAGATACCAGTCGACAAAGAAATACTGGTAGCTGTCGCTGCCGCCTTGTCTGGTACGCAGACTGTCGCCGATATGTCTGGTGTAGGCAGAGAAATAGCGGCCCTTGTCCTCGAAATAGTAAGGCTCGAAGGCGATGGAGCAGTTGTAGAAGTCGGGATTGTTGAGTAGCATACCCCGGCTGTACACAAACATCGAGTCGGCCTTGTCGGGATGGCGCTCTACAAGCCATTTGGTCATGTTTGAGGCTACCTCCACACGGTTCAGGATACCCTCCACACGCAGCGAGGTCTTGTCGAGTATCGATGTAGCGTGGCTGATGGCTTCCTGCCTTACTGCCTCACGCGACTGTAGGAACAGGAACCCAAGGGCTACGGTGAATATGATGGCTGCAAACATCACTACCCACAGGCTGACCCTGATGGAAAGTTTGCGACGGATATATGCGATGATTTTTTCCACTTTTTTACCTTTTTACTATTTTACCTTTCCACAAGCTCCTCGTAGGCCACTTCGCGGTTCAGCATACTGTTCTCCACCATCAGGCGACTGGCAAGCTTAACCATATCCGGGCGAAGACGGAACTCACGTTTCTTCGATTCGCGGTCTACCTGCAGACGCAGCACTTCTTTGAGCATCAGACGCTGCAAGACGCGATTGGTAGCAATATGTGCCTCGTCAACGTATTTCATCACGATGTCGAGTGTTTCCTCGGGATGCTGTGCTGCCCATTCCCAGCCTTTCCTGCTCGCTTCGGCAAAGCGACGGGCACTGTCGCGGTGCTTCTGGTAATAGTCGCGAGTCATATACACACCATCTTCCTGCACGTTATAGCCATGGTCACAGAATCGGTATACCGTCTTGTCGTTCGTCTCTATGCCTGCCTGCACCAGCTGATAGTATTCATTATAGCTCATGGCCAGAGTGGCATCGAGGGCACCCGACAGAAACAGGTTGATATTCTGGGCAAAACGAATCCACTCATAGTCCAGGTGGTCCTTGATGCTCATACAGATGGCCAGCTGTCCGAACCCCACACTCCAGATGCCCACTCGGGCACCTTTCTGCGTCAGAGGGTCCTTGCCTCGGGACGAGACGATAACCATCGCATTGTTCATCGATGTCTGGAGGATATTTACCAAGGGAATGCCCTGATCCACTATCTCCATGGCCTGACATAGCTGTAGTGTCGTTGCCTGGCACTGGTTGTTACGCAGACGACTCATGGCAGGCTGTGTAGCCGAAGGATGTTCTATCCTGACCTTCACCCCCGCGTCGCGGTAGAAGCCCTTTGCCTCGGCCACATAATAGCCGGCAAACTGGGCCTGAGCCGTCCATTGGGGCGTAAACACGATGGTCTCGTTCTGCGCCTGTGCCTTGCTTGCGACAGTGATGGTTCCGCAAACGAGGGCGATGGCTATCACCTTGCTCAAAAGTTTTATCATTGCTTTTTATCCCTCTTTTTTTAGTGTCAAAGTATTGTCGGTACTCTCATTACTCCACCCATTCAAAGTGCTGATAGTCCTTGCGGGTGGTCCAGTCGCCCCCCCACTCGAAGCCGGCCTCGGTGAAGAACTTGAAGCAGAGATCGTCGTGGTCTATCTTATAGGGGAAGTCCCACGAGCGGTCGCAGTAGGGTTCGCCGGTGGCGGGCTCGATGAGGAGCGTGCCGTCATCGAGGGTCTTGATGTAGGGGTTATAGAGCGTGTTGATGTCCACGGCCAGTCCACGGGCATGCTTTGACAGGTTATTCGTGGCAGCGATGTTGCGGTAGCAGAAGCACGACGAATTGTTGTCTCGCATCTGTGTCTCGTCATCGGCATTATACACATCGGGCAACAGCATGCGCTGGATGGGGTACTTCGCATCGAACAGCTGGCGCAGAATGCGCACCAATCGGTCGGCAATCAACTGGTTACACACCATCTCACCCACGTGCATCTGGTTGTCGTAGTCCCAGTGCAACGCCCGCACATGGCGTAGGTCGTCGCGCCCGATATAGGGATTCTCCTTGAAGGTCTTGCCCTGCATCCGCGCCCACACCCCGTCGGGGACAGGTTCGGCAGCGAAGCAATTGTCAATGCCTCCGAAGGCTGCAACGGCCTCGGCAGTCACCGTCCTTCCGGCCTGCCACTCTGTGAGCACCGTCGTTTCTGGTAGGCTTGGATTATCGTTATTCGACGTACACGCTGTAAACACACTTGCGCCGCAAACGAGAATGGCGGCAAGCATCCAACAGAAAAACTTCTTTTGCATATTCTTTAAAATTCGTCTAATACAGTCCCTCTGTTCTTATTTGACGTATTTCTTACCGTTCTGGATGTATACGCCGGTATGCGGCTCGTCGTTGACCTGCTCGCCGGCCAGGTTGTAGATGGCGGCAGAGGGAGCAGGCACGGTAGCCTTGGCAGCCCTGACGCCCGTGGACTGTCCCGTCAGTTGGGCAAATTCGGCACGGGCAGCGGCCATATCAGCCAGGAACTGCTCATTGGTGTGGAGCCGAGCATAACCTGCGGAGGCCAGCAGACGACCCGCATCGATGTCGCTCTGCCAGTGGTAGCCAGCAATGGCACGGCTCTGTCCCCACTGGTAGCCAAGTGCCAGGATGTCGTCCTGTGCAGCGGGGTTGATCTCGCAGAGCAGTAAGGTCATCGCCCATCCACGGATGGAATGGCCAGAGGGGTAGGAACCATTCTGGCGCAGCGTTTCCTCGTCTTCGGGAATCAACGTAGGCTCATTGTAGCGCACAAAAGGACGCAGGCGCGTGATCATCGTCTTGGGTTTCGTGGCGCAGAGGCGCACGGTGAGCACACCGCGGTAAAGCACATGGAAGATCTTAGGAGTCTTCTCCTTCGAGATCTCCATGCCAAAAGGCACGCTGAACTGCTTGGCCATATCGCCCACCTCTGTCACACCGTGGTCGATGGCCTGCTTGGCACGCTCCTCGTTCAGGCGCTCACCCTTGCCCCACATATACTGCGTGAGGTCGTAGGCAAACTGCGTGGAGTTCGGTTCGGGCGGTGACGGCAGCCATTTCACGCCGTTTGGCAGGTCATCAATATCAAAATACATCGCTTCGTCATCGAGCGTAATGTCTGTCTGTGCCTGAGCACCAAGGGTAGCCATCGCAGCGGCTACGGTTAATAATAATATCTTTTGTCGCATAGTTATCAACTCGGAATTTACTTGCCGTCGGACTGTTGGAGGGAGCCCAATTTCTCACCCTGGAGCAGATGATTGGTGGTTGCGAGGTTGAAGGTGATGCCCTTTTGGAAGAGATAGACAATGTCGCTACCGCCAAAGAGGAACCATCCGAGGTGGTCGCCCTTCTTCACCTTGTCGCCTACCTTCAGTGTCTCGTCAAAGTTGATGCTGCTGATCTGCGACATACCGATAGGCAGCATCGCCACGAGGCCATAGTCAATCTTATCATAGAGCGTACGCCCAACAGGTTGCGGAATGATGCTCCACGGCAGGCACTTGGCCGACCAGTCCAGATAGTCGTAATACTCATCCAACGTCTGTGCAGGATTGGTGTCATGGTTGGAATTAATGCTCTTGGCTATGTCAATAGCCTTCACCAGCAGGCCTTTCGCCTCAGGGTTCTGATTGAGGGCATCGATGAGTTCCTGGGTCCACGCCTCATGCTGCACGACAGGTGCCACAGGGGCAACTACAGGATTGTCATTACTGCTGCATGCAGTAAACGCACTTGCGCCGCAAATCAGGATGGCGGCCAGTACCCATAACTTAATCTTTTGCATCATATTTATGTTTTAATGCGATCAATTTACTCAAAGCTTTAAACTTTTGCGTCCGTTCTCTACGACAACGCCACGGGTTGCGTCAGTGGCGGGCGTGCCGTCGAGGCGGTAGCGGCGGATGGGCGTCTGTTCCGTAGCAGCTTGGCGGACTGCTTTGAGACCGGTTGTCTGGCCGTCGAAGGCCTCACGCTGCAAGACCTGTGTCATACAGTGCGCGGCACCGTAGCCTTCAATCAGGCTCTCCAGGGGTATCCACTCCACGGTGACGCCAGCCTCCTGGAAACGCTGCTGCAGAGCCTCGCTCTGTCCGCCGACGGCCATGATGTGGCGAGGGGCGATGGTCAGGAAGTTGTTAGCGTAGTGCATCTCATCGTCGTAGTCGATGGGGATGATTTCGAAGCCACGGCTCTTGATATACTCCACGAAGGGCTGGTCCTGCCGCCAAAGGGAATATTCGAGCGTTCCTGGCTTGCGGGCCCAGATGTCGCAGGTGTTGAACTCGGGATCGCCGGGCTGCGCCTCGTAGCGGCTGCGCACCATGGTGCAGAGGTCGCGGTCGATGATGTTGAAGTGGGTGTCGAGGTGCATCTGCATCTGCCACAGTTTGTGGTCGCGGACTACTACGACGGTATCGTGACCGAAAGCGTCGGCCTCCATCAGCTGGCGGATGCCCTCGTCGTTGGTGCGCATGCCGCAGCCAATGAGCGAGATGTTGCCCGCCGGAATGTAGTCGCCGCCCTCCAGTCGCCCGTCGCCCTCGATGCGGAGGATAGGCTTCAGGCCGAGGTGCTCGTAGCAGAGGCTGATGATGTTGGTCTCGGGTGCACGCTGGCTGGAGTTCATCCGGCAGATGACATGGCCACGCGGCGTGGTGATGCTCTGGTCACGGGTGAAGTAGAGGTTCGTCAGAGGGTTCTGGAGATACTGCGCCTCGTAGCCCGTGTTGTTGTCGGTCTTCGAGAGTTTCACCGTGGGTTGCAGCAGGATGCAGCGGATGAGGTCATTGCGACTCATCTTAGAGAGCACGTCCTGGCGGTAGGCCTCCATCTCGTCGGCGCTCTCGTCGGGGATGCTGCTGATGTCATAGACGAGCACGTCTGCAGCGAGCGCCTGCAGACTGTCGATACCCACCTCATTCAAGATGTCGGCGACGGTGTGCACGCGAATGCCGTTAGCTTCCAGCATAGTGATGTAGCCTCGATGCTCCTCGGCGGCCTTGTCCACGTCGAAATAATCTTCAAACAATCCAGCCGAAGGATGGATGACACCATTGAACAATTCCTGTCCGGGGGTGTGCATCATTATGTCACCTGCCCGCGACCATTCTGCCTGCGGGTAAACCATCGGGGACTCCGTCTCCTGTTGTGCCCGGCATACGTTTGCGCCGCTGATCATGAGGATGGCGGCAAATAGCCACGGTTTCAATATCTGTTTCATCATCTGTTATTTGTGCCTGTCACTCGGTAAGGGCTCGTGTGTCAACGGGGAACGTGAAGTCTGTCTTTATCACGTCGTAGCCGTAGATGGTCTTGAAATCGTCGCGCATGGAGATGACATGGTAGCCGGCCTCGCGCCACTGCTCGCCCAACTTGAGAGCTTTGTCACGGTTGGCGTGATCGCGGACATCGTCATCGGCAATCAGCATGAAGGCGGCTGACTTATACTGCGTGTTGCCCAACGCATAGTTATGCATGGATGTGTCGCCGCCGCTATTGCCGAACGACAGCACGGGCACCTTGCCTATCTCCTGCGAGATTTGCAGCACTTTGTTGGTCTTCAGGTTCTTGATGATGAGCTCGTCGGTGCGTACGAGGTTTTCCTCCTTGCCCATCGAGTAGTTCACACCTTCCACCGTACCCTGACTGGTGGAATGTAGTTTCACGTCCATGCCGATGACACGGTTGGAGGGGATGCCGATGGCTTCGGTCAGCGCGCGGCAGATGAAGCGGTCGGAGCCGCTGACCACGTAGTAGGTGAAGCCGTTGGCCTTCAGATAGTTGAACACCTCAAGCATCGGCTTATAGAAACTCTGGCCATAGGTCATGCCTGAGAAACCATTGGCAGGCAGGGCGGCGTAGGCCTTCACGTAAGCGTCGAACTCGGCCAGCGTCATACCGGCATAGGCCTTAGCTGCTGCATAGGCGTGCTTCATGTCAAAGTGGTCGGGCAGTTTTTTGCCATTGCGCACGAAGTCGCGGATCTCCTGTGCCGTCTCCATCACGTCCTCGGGAGCCTCGTAGGTGGCATCGTCCAAAGCACGGTACTCCAGCATGTTATACTCGAAGTACGTCGGGTAGAGTTCACCGACGAACGTGCCATCCATGTCGAACGTGGCGATGCGGTCCTCCGCCGGGATGAAGTTCGGTGATGTGGGGTTGGTCACGTCCTTCACATAGTCCTTCAGGGCGGTCAGCGCCTCGCACTGGTTCCACAGCGTGAAATACTCCTTGGTAGTAAGTTGAGTGGTAGGCTGAACAACGGGGTTGTCAACTTGCTTGTCGCACGATGTCAGTACACTAAAGCCGCAAACGAGGATGGCGGCGAGCATCCTTAACTTCATTTTCTTCATCATTGTTATTTTAGTATTGTATTTTTCTGCAAAGTTAATAAATATCTCTCTAACTTGCAATACCTTAACGCCCACAGCCTGTGGTTTTTTACGATTTTGAAAAAGAATTTGTTTATTTTGAAAGACCGCCTCAAACAAGCGAAAGCAGAATCACGATAATTAAACATCGATTCACGGAAATTCCACATCATTGCCGTACCAATCTGACGCAATCTCCGTAGTACAGGTCGCCATCGCTATTAGGATGAAGCCTCTTTGAGTTGCCTGAGATGCCACCTGCTACAGTCCCGTTCTGCGTAGCCAACCAATAGTCAATGGCTATCCCTACGAGAGACACTTCCGTACCTTCACGATAGCCGGCTGCAGGCAGGAATACCGCACCGGCAGACTCCATTACCCGCCATTCGGCTTTTGTGTAGGTGTTATGAGAATAATTGTCAGCGTTTTCGTTGAAATAGTACGTGCCATTCCATTCGAGTCCTTTCATTGTACTGGGCGTGTAAGAAAGGCCACCTGGCATCGTCCAGTCGTCAGGCAGAAGGATTACACCGTTCACACCGTCCACAGAACCTAAGCCAAAGAGCTTGGCAGCATTTGTCCTGTCGTGAAACAGATAGACATTTTCCTCGTTTGTCAGCGTACGCCATGCGTATCCTGGGCTATTCTGGATAGCATTGTCGCCCCATTCGCTATAAACGATGTAGTCCTCATTCTCGGTGGTTACAAGTGTAGGTTGGATGCCTGTGCCCCAGCCAAAGAGGTCGATCCAGCCGTCGTAGTCGCTGCTGATGGCCGTATTGTCGCTCTTCACACCGTTTTCATACACGTTGCCGATCGTGGCATCACCCACGATATCATATTGGTGTTCGGCAAATCGCCATGTATGCGAAGAAGCCTGATACTGCAGATTGCCCTGAGCGAACTGCACTTGCAGTCCCTCGGCATTGATAGTGAAGCGACCAGGCAACACTCCTTTCTCCCATACGACGGGATTGGGCTCTGGCATGGAAACCGGATTGCCCTCCTTAGAACAGCCCGTCATTCCCAACAAGAGCACTGTGGCTGCATACATTGCATAAATATTCTTTTGCATAGCTTCTATGTTTTTAATCCACTTTTCTGTATGCAATGATGACCGACATGCCGGGCTTGAGGTGAGGATGGGGCGTGAGCGCGGCTTCCAAGTGTACCACTCCGTTCTTTTCAACCACGGGACTGACAGCGGTGATACACGCATGATGGCGGTCGTCGGGATAGGAAACCGAGGCCACTGTGATCTCGGTTCCTTTCTCGAATCGATGCAGTTCGTTTTCAAGTATATCGAAGCAGACTTTCAGATGCTCAGTATCTACGATACGGAACAGCGTCTCACCAGGAACGGCTGCCGCAAAGAGAGCGGCATTGAGTTGGGTCACCACGCCCGATATGGGAGCCTGGATGGTACAGTAAGTCAACTCATGTTCCAACTGGCGGAGGGCAGCCTTGGCGGTGTTGTAGCCACTATTGATACGTGCCATCTCACGTATGTTCTCAGGTGCCTGATCGAAGGCTCCGCGTTTATAGCCTTGTCCCATCAGGATGTTCTGATACTGGAATTCGGCACGTTCCAGTTCCGCACGGGCTTTTAGGATTTTACCCTCCGTGGCAGTTCTGTCAAGCCGGACTACGACCTGCCCTTTCTGTACGCGCTGACCCATTTCCACGCCCAACATGACAATCTGTTCGTTAATACGGCTGGCAACAGCCACCTCTGAGACAGACTCGATAGTGCCCTTGCTGAAGAATCCGGCAGCATAGGCAGCATCTTTGGCAGACAATACCGTGTCAACAGACTGTTCAGTAGCGTTGACAGTTTCATCACCACCGACTGGTTCATTCTTCTGTCCATTATGGCAGGCTGTCAAGACCAGACTCAGCGCTACAGATATTGCGGTCATCAAATTCTTACTTTCCATATCTATTTCAATTTTTTACCTTTTCAAAAATCCGTTCCTGTTAATGTCAATAAATGATAGTAGGTAGTCCAATACTTTTCGAGAGCCGATAGATACTGGTTGTTGGCCTCATCGCGTCGGTTCAGTGCCAACGTGTAGGTATTGATGTCGCAGAGACCATTGGCATAGTTCTCAGCGTTCAGTTCAAATACTTCATCAGCCATGGCGACAGCCTGACCGGTCTGTTCTAACAGTTGACGATAGATATTCATATTTTGCAAGGTGGTTGTGACATCTTCACTCAGCTTACGTTCTGCCTCATCGAGCGCACTCTCCTCACGCTCTACCCAAGCCTGGGCTGCAGCATGACGGCTCTTGGCTGCACCATGGTCCATGAGTGGCACGCTGACCATGACGGCTCCGAGGGCGTAGAGCCGCTGGTCGCGAAAGGCCCGGCCAAGGACAGGATCTACCTGCTGCATCCCCACATTGACATCGAGCGACGCATTAACACCTTTCTCCTTCCGAGCCTTCTGCTCTTGATGGCGAGAATCAATGACCTCGGTCATCTGATGCTGATAGACCGGACTGTTAGCCAAGGCTAGGTCAATGGCCTCGGTGACCGTCAGCGAGATGGGCTTGGGATCTTGTGGGAATAACAGGTGCATGTTTGCCAGACCACTGCCTTCGAGCTTCAGGAAGGAGGCCAGTCGTGTACGGGCCTCCTCTTCAGCCGTGCGGGCCATGGCCAATGCGTTGGTAGCATTGACACGCTGTAATTCCAGTGAGCGTAGTTCGGCCATCGTCACCATGAGAATGCTGTTTTTTTCGCGGGCGATGGCATAGAGGGTGTCGGTGGTCTGCAGGTTACGCTGATACATGTCCGCCTGCCCCTGTGCACAGACCAAACGGAAGAAGCGACGCGTCACCTCCTCGGCAATGCTGTTCATATCGTACTGGTGTTGCTGACGAGCAGCCTTCAACCGTTGGTCTTCAACGGCTTTCTCCCATCGGTAGGGATTGTAGCCCAACAGTGTCTGCCGATAGCCCACCAGAATGGGGGCAGCCATGAACTGCCTTACCTGTGTCGTCTGTGAACTGAAATATTCACTCCAGATAGCCTGTGTGCCGACATAGGCCTCGCCACCCCATCCGAGCATCTTCTGCGAAAGCGTGACACTGGCAGCAGCCGACAGGTTGTCGTAGTTGCGCAGATAGACATAGTCGCGCGACAGTTCGCTCACCATCCTGTAATAGTTAGGAGCCACCCGCAGGTTGAGTTGTGGTTTGCGCAGTGCCAGAAACGCATCGTAATGCAATGTGTATGAGTCGTATTCGTGACGACTCTGGAAAGCGGTGATAGCGCTGTCTTGGGCATGGCGGATGGCCTGCTCAAGACTGAGCGTTTCCTGCCCATTTGCTTGGGAGAGAGAGGGAGATAGAAGAATACAGAGGAAGATAGAAGACAATAGTCTTACCATAAGACATCCACCCACAGAGTATTGTCCTCTATCTCCCTTTATCTCCATATATCTTCCTCTATCTTCTTTCATTCTTCTCATTTATCAATTGATCTTTCAGTTCCTCATATGTGCCATCTGCTTCCACACGACCGTTACGTAGCAGGATGACGCGGTTGCAGTGCTGGATAGTACTCAGTCGGTGAGCTATGACGACGCGCGTACACTTCAGTTTGGCCAGATTCTCGGTGACGATGTTCTGGCTGATGTTGTCGAGTGCCGATGTGGCCTCGTCGAGGAAGAGCACCTTTGGCTTCCTGACCAGTGCCCGGGCAATGAGTATACGCTGTCGCTGTCCGCCCGACACGCCTTTTCCATCGACACTAATGGGTGTGTCCATGCCTAAAGGCATCTGTTGTATGTCCTTGTCAAGTGCTGCCATGCGTGCAGCCTCCCAGGCATCATCATCAGTCAACAGTGGATTGTTGAAGATGATGTTGTAGCGGATGGTGCCCTCAACAAGCTGACCGCCCTGCATACAGATACCTATACAGAACTGCCTCAGACTACGAAGATTGATGTCACTCAGGTCGTACTGGTCGTAGAATACAGCGCCCGACTGCGGGTGTTCCAGACCCAACATCAATCGCATCAGCGTGCTCTTGCCGCATCCCGAGCCTCCTACAAGAGCCACATAGTCACCGCTGTTGATGGTCAGATTCAGTCCGTCGAAGAGTTGCGGCATGTCATCGGCATAGCGGAACTTCAGGCCGCGTATATCGATACGGCCCGTGATATCCTTTACCACACTGGCCCCTTCCTTAGTCTCTATCTTTGCAGCAAAGATGGGGCGGCAGAGTTGCATCTCAGGCAACAGTCGCGACACCATCTTCGTGATGCCTTGCAATTGGGACACAGCCTTGCAGACGATCCCTAAGACGGCACAGTAGGCAATATAGTCGGAGAGTGCCAGACCATAGTGCCAGGCAGCCCACATCGTCACAATCATAGGAAGGAACTTGAGGCAATAGCTGACACCGGTCACATAGAAACTGGCCAGCGGTTGACGGCTGCCATAGGCCTCTGAGGGAGCATACGCCTTTGCCCATTGATGGAAAGCCCTGAACTCGGCTCCGCTAGTTTTGATCTTCTGGAGGCCTGAAAACAAGGCAAACAGCGTGCCTACAAGGTGTGAACTGCTGGGGTTAACACTGAGCTGCACTTTCTTTGTATAGTAGTACTCCAGCATGATGGCCACTAACTGTATGACAATGACGACGATGCCGGTGACGAGTAAAGGGCCACCATAAATGAAGAACTGTATAAACATGATGGCTGAGAACAGGAAAGTCAAGAGGGTAGAAAGGAAGTTGGCCGTCAGACTGGAGCTGACACGTGACAACGACAGCAGGCGATTGGAGATGTCTCCCGGTGTATAAGCCTTGGCAAACGTGGCTGGAAGTTGCAGCAGGTGCGACATGATAGCCGTCTGCAGCGTATATTCCACCTTGTCCTTGATACGTACCACCACCAGGTTGCGGGCTACCTGCACCATCGTCAGTCCGGCAGCAGCACTGAAGAGCAGTGTGGCGATGGGCACAATCTGGCCTGCATCACCTGAGGGAATGACCTCAGAAAAGATCAGCTTGCACACATAAGGTGTGAACATGGTCAGCAGGGTCACGCCAACACAAGCCAACAAGCAGTACAACAAGTCAGCGATACAGAGGCAGCTTACAGCATAGCGTATGATGGCACCGGTAGTCAGTTTGTCTTCTGTAAAAGGAAGACATGCTATCATGGCCTCCTTCTTCAGCAGACCGGCGCTTTTGCTGGCCTTCATGAGTTTGCCTGTCTTCGGGTGGATAAAAGTATAATCTGTGAAGCCAGGTTCAAGTATCACAGGGGTATTGACGTCAGCAATGAATCCCATCATATAGCCCGTACAGCGGCTCCACCAGCCCTCGGTCAGCGTGATGTAGCGGAAGAAGATATTGTAGCGGTCAAACAACGTCTCTATCTGCTCGATGTCCGTTGGCCTCTCGGCGACGGAGGAGACGCTTGACTTGTCCAAGAATTCCATGGCCGACTCCATCTGCTTCCATAGCTTTCTGTCTATCACAGAGCGGAGGATGTCTCTGGCCTGGCTCATCGCCTTGCGGTCACCATCCATGCGCTGGACTAACTGTTGAAGGAATATATTATTCTTCATGGTGTCAGGCATAATTTAAAAGATTTCGATACAGACCGTCCATCCGACTCAGTTCGTCGTGGGTACCATGCTGGGTAATATGTCCGTGTTCTACCACATAAATCTGGTCACATTCAGCAATCGTCTCCAATCGGTGGGCAATCGTGATGAGTGTGATGCCCATGCCATAAATATGTTTCATCACCTTGGATTCTGCCTCAGGATCCAGTGCCGACGTGCCCTCGTCCATCAGCAGGACAGTGGGCTCTTTGGCCAGTGCGGTGGCTATCTCGATGCGCTGTCGCTGTCCGCCGCTGAAGTTCTTGCCACGTTCCATGACGGTCCCTTGATAGGCACCTGGGCGCTCCAGAATCTCGTGGTGGATTTGAGCGTCGTTGCAGGCCATCACCATGGCGAAGTCTTCAATCGAATCATCCCACATCTTCACATTGTCGGCAATGGTGCCCTCAAAGAGCGTAACATCCTGATTGACCACTGAAACAGAGTTGACAAACGTCATGCGATTTATCTCCTTGCGGGGCTTGCCGTCGAACAGTACCTCACCCTCCCAAGGCTCATAGAGTCCTGACACGAGACTCAGCACGGTGCTCTTGCCACAGCCTGAGGGTCCAACCAGAGCTATACGCTCACCAGCCTTGATCTTCAGCGAGAAATGGCTGAGGATGGGTGGCTGGCTGCGGTCATAGCCGAAGGTGACGTCGCGGAGTTCTATCTCGCCTGCCAGTTTGGCTACGTCGGGCAATTCATCGCCGGCCGGCAGGCACAGTTCAGCACATTCCTGACTACAGTCTGTCACTTCTTTGACGCGCTGGATAGACGAGTTGATTCTCAAAGCGGTCTGTACGCTGGCAATACCCCTGATGATGGGATAAATGGTTTCATTGATGAGTCCCTGTGAGGCTAGAATCATACCTGGTGTCATCTCGCCTTGCAGGATAAGCCAGGCGCCCAAGCAGAGTATGACACCATTGGTAACCTCCAATACAAACTCTGGCAGGGCACTCAGATAGATGTTGTTGGTGATGGTGTTCACGCGGGCATTCAAGGACTGTGCGAAGACCTTCTCCCACTGGGCATAGAAATGGCGCTCGCCACCTAAAGACTTGATGGTCTCCAGATTACTCATTCCCGTCATCGTGACGTTCTGTAGCCGCGCATCCGTTACCTCAAGTTTCATGGCGAGTTTCTTCTGCTTGTTGGCAGTGCTACGCATCACGTAAACGAGCAACAGGATGGAGAAGATCTCCAGCAGGCCCAGTTTCCAGTTGAAAAGCATGACGATATAGCAGCAAAGAACGGGCAGGATGAGTATGCTTAAGGCTGGCAGGGCATAGTCCATCTGCCTCGTAGTCTTTGAAATGGTGGTATAACGGGCCACCAGTTCACCTGGACTGAACTTGCTGACCAAAGTCATCGGCAGTCGCAGTACCGTCCACAGATAATTCGACGAAGTGGTAATATTGATCCTGGCCTGGCTCTTACGGCGTACTATTGAGAAGCCTATCCAGACCAAGAGTTCAATCACGAACAACAGGACATACAGCACAATCAGCGGAGTAAACCATTCCGGGTTCTTCTGTGTGATGATATTATCTGTATAAACCTGCTGGAACAGCGATGGGAATATGCAGGCTACGGAGTCAATGGCAAGGATAACCATGCCATTAAAGGCAAACAGTATATTGCCCTTCAGGAAATAGCGAAAAGCCGCTATCATCGACAATTTTGGTTTCTTGCCTTGTGTCTGCTCTGATTTCATTCAAACTTCTGCTTTAGGTTACGAACGTGTGTGCGAGATGCCTCAAAGAGATACTGGAACATACTGAGGCGGCGCGTCTCGGTAAGCACAGAGCAGTAGGTGCCGAAGTCCATGCTCACATCGTCAGGCTGACCGAACGACCAGTCATAGCGTTGGGGGTTGGCGGGGTCGCGCTGTAGGTCGATAAGCACCTCAAAGACCACTTCGTCCTTTTTCATCAACTCCTGAGCCAGGATGTCAGATTTCAGTATCTGACGCACCTTGGCGGCATCAGCAGGATAGCGTACTACCTGACTGATGCGCCCACGCACATAACCAATCTCGTCACGCTTCTGATCGGCAGGCCACACCTCTGCCTCCATACCTACGCGCAAGTTGCGCTGCGCCTCATTGTTGGCGTAGGCCAGGAGCAGAGCCTTCTGTGGCTGCCCATAATAGTCACTACCAACCACGCTGACGATAGGCTCAAAAGCCTCAAATGGCTCATTGTCCGTCTTCGTACTGATGACAAGACCATTCACCGTACTCGTCAGGAAAGTGTGGCTGTCTTCCCCGATGGATACCAAAGCCACCGTCTGTCCCACTTTTACACTGTCGCCATTGCGTACCATCATTCCACGCACAATGCCCTTGTTGGGAAGTGCGATGTCGGTTGTACCCTGTGCGGGAAACACTACGCCCGAATAATAAGCTTTGTCACTCACCGTACCGAGTACCCCCCATACGACAAATGCCGCCAATAACACTGCTGCAGCAGCAGCCAGCAGATAGGTGGGGACATAAGTCACGCGCAGATGGTCGGCTATATGCTCTGGTGACACTGGAACTTTCTCAGAATCTTCTTTCATCATTCGTAATATTTATATCCGTTTCTTACGGTAGAAACTACAACATTCCTTTATATGGTGCAAAGATAGAAGAATAATTTGAAACTTCCAAATAATTTGCAGGAAAAGTGAGTTTACTTTGTGAACTCAAGGAACCTGTCTCTGAAGGTTCAGATGCGGAAAATGTTACTTGGACGATTCGCGCATCCAGGTGGTTACCGACTGGCCCATGCGCTGCTTGAAAGCCAGGCTGAAGGTGCTATAGCTGCGGTAGCCGCTTTCGTTGGCCAATTGCTGGACGGTGAAAGGCTGCTGGGAGCATGAAACCTCCTGGTAGCGGCTGATGAAGTGGTTGATGCGCAGATTGTTGATATAGATATTGTAAGTGATGCCCTGACGCGAGAAATACTGGCTGAGATACGAGCGGTTGGTACCAACGCTCTGAGCCAGCTGCTGCAGGGTGAGGTCGTGCTGCAGGTAAAGCTGCGTGTCGACACAATGCTCGGCCAACAGTCGCTCAATTTGGGCGAGGTCGACATTGGAGATTTGAGGTAAGGGAGGAGTTGGGCACGATGAGAGATTAGAGGACTGCGGTATGCTGTCCAACTGCGGCAGTGTCTCTACGCGCCATAACAGCAAGCCGAAAAGCACCAACTCAGTGAGATGCAAGAAGAAGATTAATAGGAAGGTGTCGATGTCAACGAATGTATAAAGGATGAACATAAACAGGCAGCCAAGCGTTACCACCTGACTCAGCCACACCTTCTTATTCTCCAGATCGGCATAGTTGTCGTTCAGCCATCGGTCGTATCGTCTGACGGCAAACATCATATATGCGGTAAAGAGCACGTAAAGCAACAGGACATAGTCTGTAGCAATAAGCATGATCTGATAATTGGGATGGATCATACACACTCCGCCAAGTGCCACGAATGGCAGCATGGCCACAAAGACGGGCCAAATGCGCCGACGGCGGTCCTGGAGCATGGAGAGCAGCGTGCCGGCGATGGTGGTGAGCAGCGTCACGCAGTCAAACAAAGCAACCACCGCATAGGCTACAGAATGAATATCGCGGGAATAGATGTAGAACAGATACCACCACACATGACCCAATGCCGCGGCGACAAAGAATGCTGCCGCCCAACGGCGCAACCGCACCGGCGGCGTAATCTCTGGCGCAAAGGCATTGCCCCGACGCAGCAGCAGGTATATGGCAGCAATAATTGGCACCACTCCCGTTATGCCATAAAGGACAAAAAACAGGATCAACTGTGGCGGTATCTGTCCGAACTCATCCATTTATTTACACATAATACCGCGCTTGGTATTCTCCAAGAAGCGGATGATGGTCTGGATCTCAGGACCGTCGGGCACCTGATCGCGGATCTGGTTGATCACATCGAACACGCTCGTCTTTCCATGGAAGAGCAGACGATAGGCGTTGGCGATGTGCTTCTGCACCTTCTCATCGATGCCAGCCTCGTTCATCATCGTCGTATTGGGACCACTATATGTTAGCGGTTTGCCGCCTGCCACGATAAACGGAGGTACATCCCTGGAGAATGTGCAGCCAGCCTGCACGAGTGCAAGACGACCCACACGGGTGTTCGCGTTCTGGATGGCACTCGACGAGAAGATGACACCATTTTCAATCTCACAGTCGCCGGCAATCTTCACACCATAGCCAAACACACAGTGGTCGCCCACCTTGGTATCGTGGCTGATATGTGTACCTTCGAGCAGGAAATTATTATTACCGATGACGGTTTTGCCATCCCTCAGTGTACCGCGGTTAATGACCACGTTCTCGCGGATGACGTTATTGTCGCCTATGACCACGTAAGACTTGGCTCCACGGAAATTGAAATCCTGGGGCAGGGCTGAGATGACAGAGCCCTGATGGATCTTATTGTTGTTGCCGATACGAGAGCCGTCGCAGATGGAGACGAAGGGGAAGATGATGCAGTTATCACCGATCTCCACGTCGTCCTCGATATACACAAAGGGGAATATCTTACAGTTGTTGCCGATCTTTGCCTTTGGAGAAATTTCGGCTTTGGGGGATATTTCACTTGCCATAACTCTTAATTCTTAATTCTTAACTCTTAATTTACTTGGCTCCGCCACCGAGGGCCTGGTAGAGATTCACGACAGACTGCATCTTGCTGAACTGGTCGCTGACCTCGTTGATCTCTGCATTGAGCAGGCTGCTCTGGGCTGTAATGACCTCCAGATAAGTGGTGTTGGAAGACGACTCCATCAACTTCTTGGTGTCCTCAACATTCTGCTTGAGCACAGCCACACGCTTACCGTCGAGCACCACCTTATCGCTATAGGCATTGTAGGAAGACAAGGCGTTAGACACCTCGTTACCTGCCTTGTAGACAGAATTCTGCCAGTTGTTGAAGGCCTGCTCATACTTATCCTTAGCCACCTTCAGACCAGCGACGATCTGTCCGTGCTGGAAGATCGGCTGCACGAGGGAACCAACGGCCGAAAGGAGCCACTTGCCGGGATTCACTAAGCCATTACTATTGGTAAAGGCGGCAGTACCCGTGACTGTGATGTTGGGATAGAAACGGCTGCGGGCTGTCTCTATGTCATAGAAGCACTGAGCCAGTGCCATCTCGTTAGCATGCACATCGGCACGGTTGGCAAGCATCTGGAGACCTACGCCTGTAGAGAACTCTGAGGGCAGGTACTGACCAGCAAAGGTGCCACGGGCAATCGTCTGTCCGGGCTGTCCGATCAGCAGCGAGAGGGAATTCTCGATCTCACGGGTCTGACGCTGAAGGTCGACCTTCTGAGTCTGAACCTGATAGTAGGCAGCCTCAGCACTCTGCACAGCGGTAGAGCGATAGCCTATGCGGTTGTCGTGCATGAACTTCATCTTCTCCCAGGTCTCCTTCGTCAACTGCTCCATGTCTGTGACGATCTCCACCTGACGGTCGAGCATCAGCAGCGTGTAGTAGAGGTTGGCAATACCCGAGATAATATTGCACTTCACCACCGTCTGATAGTCCTTGGTGGCGATGAGCTGCATCTGGGCACTGCGCTTCACTGAGAGCAGGTTGCCGAAGAGGTCGACATTCCAACTGGCCGAGATAGGTAGCGAATAAGCCTTTGTGGCAGCAGCACCATCGAACGACTGGAGCGATCCCTGCGGACTCAAGACAAGAGAAGGCAGGAAGGCCAGTTTGGCAACCTTGAGAGCCTCGTTGACCATGTGGACATTGAGGGCAGCATTAAGCAGGTCGGGGTTATTGTCGAGTCCCTGCTGAATGAGCGACTGCAGCTGAGGATCGGTAAAGACACTACGCCAAGGCAGATTGCCAAACGACGTGGTGTCAGCCACAGCAAGTGTATCGGTGATCGACACAGTATCGCGCACCAGTCCCTTCGTGTCCACCTCTGGACGCTCGTATTTGTTATAGAGTCCGCAGCTTGACAGCAGCAAAGCTGCGGACATGAATATCATAAATTTCTTCATATTACTTCTCCAATTCATAATCTTCTGGTTTCTTATGTGCATACTGAGCCAGCTCGGCAGCCACTTCCTCGTTCTCCTCATCGTCGAACTTCAGCGGTGAGATCTTCTCCTGGATAGACTGGAAGATCACGAACAGCGTAGGAACGACGAAGAGCTGGAGGATGGTACCGATGAACATACCACCCACAGCGGCAGCACCCAGTGTCTGGTTACCATTCTTACCCACACCTGAGGCAAACATCATCGGCAGCAGACCAATCACCATGGCCAGAGAGGTCATCAGGATAGGACGCAGACGAGCAGCGGCACCCAGAACGGCCGACCAAGAGATGGCCATACCCGTCTGACGGCGCTCCAGGGCGAACTGTACAATCAGGATGGCGTTCTTGGCCAACAGACCGATCAGCATGATCAACGAGATCTGCATGTAGATGTCGTTAGCATGACCGAAGAGGTTGGTGAACAGGAAGCAGCCAGCCAGACCAAACGGAACAGAGAGTACTACTGACAGCGGCAGGATGTACGACTCGTACTGTGCCGACAGGATCAGATAGATGAAGATGAAACACAACAGGAAGATGATACCCGTGGTGTTTGAAGCCTTAGCCTCCTCACGTGTCAGACCCGAGAACTCGTAGGTGTAACCTGCAGGCAGCGTAACGGCTGCGATATCGCGGATGGCCTGGATAGCCTCACCGGTAGAGTAGCCATTGGCCACAGTACCCGTCACGTTGATAGACGTAAACAGGTTGAATCGGTTGATGTTCGAAGGACCATAGACACGCTCCAGGTTACAGAACTCCTTGATAGGAGCCATTCCCGCAGGCGTGCGTACATATATACTATTAAGTGACTCCTCCGTCTGACGCGTCTCAGGCAAGCCCTGGATCATCACACGGTAGAGCTTACCGTAAGCATTGAAGTTTGAGGCATAAAGACCACCATAGTAACCCTGCAGCGTGGTAAGGATCGTTGAGGGCGAGATGCCGCTCTGCTTACACTTGGCCACATCGACATGGATCATGTACTGCGGATAGTTCGGGTTGTAGGATGTCTGGGCAGCCTGGAACTCAGGACGCTTGTTGAGCTCGGCCAGGAAGTCCTTGACGATGTTATAGAACTTCGTCAGGTCACCACCGGTACGGTCCTGCATCACGAGCGAGATACCAGAGTTGGCAGAGAAGCCTGGAATCATAGGCGGCGAGAACGCCAGAATCTGGGCGTCCTTGATATGGGCCGTCTTGATGAATATCTGAGCCGTCACACCTGTTGCATCATACGGGTTGAGGAAGAAACGGTAGATACCGTCGCCCTGCCACAGACCGCTGATCTTCCACCACAGGCCCTTCTGACGCTCAGAGAACGGCTTCAGCTTGATGATGAACGTTGCCTGGTCGGAACCAGAACCGGCGATGAAGTTATAACCCTGAATCTGCTCACGGCTCTGGATAGCGGGGTCAGCAGCCAGGATAGAGTCCACCTCGTTAATAATCTGTCGCGTACGAGCCACAGAAGTAGCAGGAGGCATAGAGACGGTACAGAACATCGTACCCGTATCCTCATCGGGCACCAGTCCGCTCTTGGTGGTGAACATCGTGATAACCAGCACAACGATACCGATGACTACCGTTACGAGGATGGCCAGAGGTTTGCGCACCAGTTTCTCAAGCACATTCTTATACTTGCCTGTCGTTGTTTCGAAAGCAGTATTGAATGACTGGTGGAACCGCTCGAGGCGCGACATCTTCTTCTCGTGACCCTCAACATCGTGAGGCTTCAGGAAGACGGCGCAAAGAGCAGGCGACAGTGTCAAGGCGTTCAGAGCCGAGATGATAATAGAGACAGCCATCGTCACACCGAACTCACGGTAGAACGTACCACTGGTACCACCGATAAACGATACCGGCACGAACACGGCAGCCATCACCAGCGTGATGGAGATGATAGCACCCGAGATCTCGTTCATGGCATCGATAGAAGCCGTGAGCGACGACTTATAACCCTGATCCAACTTAGCGTGCACAGCCTCAACCACCACGATGGCATCATCCACCACAATGGCGATGGCCAAGAGCAAGGCCGAGAGCACCAGCAGGTTGATGGAGAATCCCATCACGTTGAGGAAGAAGAATGTACCGATCAACGAAACAGGCACAGCAATCAGCGGGATAAGCGTAGAACGCATATCCTGCAGGAAGATGTACACCACGAGGAACACCAGTGCCAGCGTCATGAAGAGCGTAAACACCACCTCCTCGATAGACGCATACAGGAACTCGGTCACATCGTAGTTGATCTTATACATCATGCCCGGCGGGAAGAGTTTGGCCTGCTCCTCCAGCTCTTCCTTACACTTCTTGGCGATATCGTTGGCGTTAGAACCGGGAATCTGCTGTACCATACCCATCACAGACGGGATGTTGTTGTTCTTCATCGAGACAGAGTACATCAGTCCGCCGAGTTCAATCTTGGCCACATCCTTCAGCTTGAGCGTCGAACCGTCGGCCTTGCTCTGGATGATGATATTGCCAAACTCCTCAGCCGTTTTCAGACGACCCGTATAACGCAGGGAATACTCATAGGCCACATTCGACTGTTCGCCGAAGGTACCAGGAGCAGCCTCCACGTTCTGTTCTGCCATCAGGGCAGAGATGTCGCTCGGCATCAGACCATGCTGTTTCATCACGTCGGGCTTCAGCCAGATACGCATCGAGTAGGTCTTCATACCCGGACTCTGGACATCACCCACACCCTGGATACGCTTCAAGGCAGGAATGATATTGATGTTCGCATAGTTCGTCAGGAACTGGTCGTCGTAACGACCATCTGACGTCAGGGTATACATGATCACCTGCGACGTCTGGCGCTTCATCACCGTCACGCCGACGCGCGTTACCTCAGCAGGCAGCAGGGCCTGAGCCTGAGACACACGGTTCTGAACGTTCACAGCACACATATCGGCATTCATGCCCTGACGGAACATGATGCTAATCTGTGCCGAACTGGACGAAGCCGTCGAGGTCATATAGTCCATACCTTCCACACCGTTGATACTCTCCTCCAACGGCGTGATCACAGAATTCTTCACGGTCTCAGCATCGGCACCGGGATACTGGGTGTGAACCACCACAGTAGGCGGCGCAATATTGGGGTACTGCTCAATAGGCAGCGACACCAGGCCGATGAAACCCAATAGCACAATGACGATGGAGATCACCGTCGAGAGTACCGGGCGTTTGATAAATGTTGTAAAAGTCATGATCTCTTAACTCTTAAATCTTAACTCTTAATTATTTCTTCATCGCTCCAACGATGTCGCCAGCGCTCATGGCTTTAGCCTGCTCCTGGATCTTCTGCTGGTAGCGCTCCGGAGTGATGGGCGCGATCTCCATACCGTCAGACAGTTTGGTGATACCGTTGGTCACATACTTGTCGCCAACGTTCAGACCCTCGGTCACGATGAAGTTGTTACCATCGTTCTGCGGATCTACCTTAATCTCCGTATATTTCACCTTATTGTCCTTACCCACGGTATAGACGAACTTCTTGTTCTGCACCTCAGAGACACATGCCTGCGGGATGATGATGGCCGAGGAGTTGCTCCTCGGGATGATGATGGCACCCGAGCCACCGCTCTTCAGAACGCGCTCAGTATTGGGGAACAGGGCGATGACCTGAACACTACCTGTGGTAGGATCAATCACACCGCTCATCTTCGTCACCCTACCCTCATTGCCATAGATCGTGCCATCGGCCAACTGCAGCTTAACAGCCGGGAAAGCCTGTACGGCGGCATTCTGACCACCAGCACTCTTCGACAACTCCAGAGCATCCTTCTCCGTCAGCGAGAAATAGACCTCCATCGATGAGTTGTTCGAAACCGTTGTCAGCACCGTAGCCGTATTCACAAGCGTACCAATCTTATAAGGAAGTGTACCCACCACACCAGCGGCAGGACTCTTCACATAGCAGAAGCTCAGCATCTCCTTGGCTGAAGCAAGACCAGCCTGAGCTGCTGCCAGTCCGGCTTTAGCCTGCTCATAAGAGTTGACGGCAGCCTGGAGTTCAAAGTCTCCGATCACACCGCTTTCAAAAAGCTTCTGCGAGTTCTCATAACTCAACTTGGACGTGTTGCACGCAGCCTGGGCTGTGTTCACGTTAGCCTGAGACTGACGCACCTGCGACTGATAGGTCACATTGTCTATCACGAAAAGCACCTGACCGGCACCCACCGTCTGACCTTCCTTCACGTTGATCTGGGTAATGAATCCCTGTACCTTCGGACTGATCTGCACATCCTGCACGCCCTTGATAATGGCGGGATAGGTAGACTGCATCTGTGTACTCGACGTACCCACAGTCTCTACGGGATACTCATTGTCGCCAAATGTCGGGCGACCACCGCCACCGCCACACGATGCCAACAGCAACGATGCGGCAGCAAACATCAAAATTTTGTTCATTTTCATACTTTTATTAAACTGATTATTATTGAATTCAATCACTTTCTGCCGAAAACTAAACATCTTAGCCTCGGTTTTCGAGGTGCAAAGGTACAAAAAATATATCTTATGATATATTCGCAGTAAGAGTTTTTAACAAAGTTTATTTGCTATTAGAATTGTTTTATACGAGTCCCATCTGCTTTGCCTTCTCCATCAGCAGCTTCATGAGGGGCTCACGTTCGTTCTCCACACGGTTGTCGAGAACGGCATCTTTCAGGAATTGTTTCAGCACACCCACCTCACGACTGGGCTGCAAATGGAACATTTCCATGATCTCATTTCCGTCGATAACTGGCTGTAACAGACGGACATAGTCTTTTTCCTTCAGGTCGGCGAGTTTCTCACGGACCATGCGGAAGTTCTCAAGGAAGATCTTTTTCCTGACTTCATTCTTTGAGGTGATATCGGCCTCACAGAGTGTCATCAGGTCGTCGATATCCTCTCCGGCATCGTTCATCAACCGACGAACGGCAGAATCGGTCACCTCATCGTCAGCAATGGCGATCGGACGCATATGCAGGTCAACGAGTTTCTGCACATATTTCATCTTGGCATCCATCGGCAGCATGAGCCGACGGAAGATGACGGGCACCATCTTCGCACCGATGATATTATGGTTGTGGAAGGTCCACCCCACAGCGGGATCCCAGCGCTTCGATTTGGTTTTTCCCACATCATGCAGCAAAGCCGCCCAACGTAGCCACAACTCATTTTGGTGGAGGGTGGAGGGTTGAAGGTTAAAGGAGGAAACGACATTCTCCAGCACCTCCAGGGTGTGGTAGAAGTTATTCTTATGCGCCCTGCCGTTCTTCTGCTCCACGATATCGAGGGCAGCCAGTTCCGGCAAGATGATGTTCAGAAGACCTGAACGCTGCAAGTATTCAAATCCGATGCTGGGATGCGAGGCCAGGATAATCTTGTTGAGTTCATCCTTAATGCGCTCGCCACTCACAATCTTTATGCGGTCAGCCATCCGTTCCAACGCCTCGAAGGTCTCGTCCTCTATCTGGAAATTCAGCTGTGTGGCAAAACGGATACAACGCATCATGCGCAACGGATCGTCGCTAAACGTAATCTCGGGATCAAGCGGTGTGGCGATGATGCCGTCTTCGAGATCCGCCAGACCGTTGAAGGGGTCTACCAGTTCTCCGAAACGATTCTTATTCAGACAGATAGCCATCGCATTGATGGTAAAATCACGACGGTTCTGGTCGTCCTCCAGAGTACCATCCTCCACGATAGGCTTGCGTGAGTCGTGACTGTAGCTCTCCTTTCTGGCTCCCACAAGCTCCACCTCGTACTCCACACCCTTCTGATGGAACTTCACCTGGGCCGTACCGAAGTTCCTGAAGACGGAGAGATGGGCCTTGCGCCCGAGCATCCGTTTCAGTTCCTCAGCCACCGCGATGCCGCTGCCAACAACTACCACATCGATATCATTGGAAGGACGCTCGAGAAAAATATCCCTCACGTATCCCCCCACAACGTAGCACTCCAGACCTAAGCGGTCTGCAGCTTCGCTGATCAGACGGAACACCGCCTGATCGAGTATCGTTGCCAGCTCGTCATCTGAATAAAGTTTCATCCTTGTAGCTAATTTCGGGGTGCAAAGGTACAAAAAAAGGGCGAAAAAGAAGAAAATTTGAGTCTCTCATTACATTTTTTCCTCTTTTTTTTGCTAATAAAACTGAAAAATGTACTATCTTTGCAGCAAAAACTAATAAGTACCAATATGAACAAAAAGGTTTTTGTGTCTGTTTTAATGGGTCTGATGACCGTTTTCTGCGCCCAGGCAGAAGATTACACAAACATGGAGCCCCTGAAACTTGAGACTCCCGAAATGAAACCCGAACTGGTTGAATTGCCAGCCAATCCTTTCGCTTATCATGCAACGGCTGGTCGTAGTGTGATGACAGCAGAACGCAGCGTGATGACTTCAGAAAGCCGCATGAACAGCGATATGGACTTTGATTTCCTTAAGTCGAAGACCAACCCGGGCGTGAAGCCTTATAAGTTCATGGACGACATGACGTTCGTGGGTGTTCCCCTGTTCCTCGCAGGTGTGGCTGTCAAGGGCGACAAGGCTATGTTCCGAGTGAACAACAAGGAATCCAATGCGAACACACAGCTGCTGACCGACTTCAAGACAGGCATCGACGACTATACGCAATATTTCGGTCCGGTGATGACCGTCGGTCTGAAACTGGCTGGTGTAGAAGGCCGTAGCGACTGGCCCCGTCTGCTCGCCAGCGCCGGTATGTCGTATGCCATCATGGCGGTCCTCGTCAACGGTATCAAATACACCGCCAAAGAGATGCGTCCCGACGGCTCTTCGGCCAACTCCTGGCCTTCAGGTCATACCGCCACCTCGTTCGTGGGTGCTACCCTACTCCATAAGGAGTACGGTCTGACACGTTCACCTTGGTATTCTGTTGCCGGCTATGGTGTAGCTACGGCCACAGGTGTGATGCGTGTACTGAACAACCGTCACTGGATCAGCGACGTGATGTCGGGTGCTGGTATCGGTATCCTCTCCGGAGAGCTGGGCTATGCCCTCTGCGACCTGTTGTTCAAGGGCAAAGGCCTGTTGCGCAACGATCTGCAGATGGACTTCGAGACGCCCTCGTTCTTCAGTATCTCGATGGGTATCGGTCTCGGTGGCAAGGACATTCAGTTCTCCGACGACGACCTCGTGAACAAAGAGTATTACGAACAGCCCCCCGTCACCCTCCTGGAGGAATCGCCTATTGAGTTCCGTGCTGCAACGGTGGTAGATGCCGAGGGTGCTTATTTCTTAAATAAATATGTGGGTATCGGCGGACGCTTCCGTGTGAGAGCGATGTCGGCCAAGACATTCGGTACTTTCTCGAACATCGCCTTTATCGAAGGCTACGACGCCTGGGGCAGATTCGGCGAGATCTATGCGGAAGACAGCGAGAGCTACGACTTTGAGCAACAGCTAGCCTTCTTGGAGAAGATCGGTTTTGAGACACCCAACAGTCCTATCACAGACATGGGCGGTATCGTCAAGAGCGACCACCTGGCAGAGTTTACGGCCAGCTTAGGCTTGTATTTCAACATCCCGCTGAGCAAGCGCTTCGCCTTAGGTACCAAGCTCCTCATCGGTCGTTCCTTCACGCAAGAGCTCGATATTGACGGCTATGCCAAAGGAAACGTGATGAACGCTGACTATACCCTCACCATCCACAACGGAGAGTTCACCGACGCCCAACTCAGTCTCCCCACAACCACCGGTCAGACCTATGATATGGAGTGGAACTATCTGACCTTGGGTGCTAAGAGCTCCACCTCGTTCGGTACGGGCATCTCGCTCACCTATAAGTACAAGTCGAACTTCTCGTGGCGCATCTTTGCCGACTACGACTACAGCGAGAAGAACTTCACGCTGACGTATGACCCCTTCCACTTCATGCAGTACGGTATGACCGACAATACCTATCTGCTGGCCGGTCTGTCGCCTATCGGACAGGAACTCGCTCCGATGGAGTATAAAAGAAAAAAGGAGATGAATTTCGTGACCCTCGGACTCTCGTTCCTGGTGAACCTCTGATAAAAAAGCTTACAACATGAAACTGATTCTATGCTTGGCGACAGCCTTGCTGCTGGTGGCTTGCGGCGATAAGCCTCAGGAACAGGCAGCCCAGTTGGCCGAACAGGCTGCAACCCTTTGTGCGGAGGGACATCTTGCCGAAGCCCGCCTTCTCATCGACTCCCTCCGTCGCACCTACCCCGATATCGTAGAGGCCAGGAAGGCCGCCCTGAAACTGCATCAGGATGTAGAGCTGAAGATCGCCCAGCAGGAGCTGGCGCGTGTCGACAGCATGCTGGTGCTTGCCAACCGCGAGCTGGAAGCCCTGCAACAAGAGGTCGACGCCCATAAGACCGCCCTGAAAGCCACATCGGAAGAACTGACGCGACTGACGCGTACCCGTATGCATCGCGACTCCGTCCGTACCCAGTATGAGGCCCTCGGCATGAAGATCCGTTACATCCGTCAGAAACAAAAAGAAACCCCAAATCCGGTGCAGTGAAAGTTAAGATTTAAGAAAAATTATGCTTCCGCAGACAATTTCTTAATTCTTAATTCTTAATTCTTAATTAAAAGATGTACCTTTGCACCCGATTATGGACTATCAGGAGAAGACAAATGCCCAATTTGAGCAGGCGCTTGCCGAGTGCAGAGCCCTGTTCGAGAAGAAGCTTCACGACTACAAAGCCTCGTGGCGCATCCTGCGCCCGACGGCCCTCACCGACCAGCTTTTCATCAAAGCCAAGCGCATCCGTTCCCTCGAGATCAAGAAGGAATCGAAGGTGGGCGAAGGCATCAGGCCCGAGTTCATCGCGCTGATCAACTACGGCATCGTGGGCCTCATCCAACTGAGCAAGGGCTTTGCCGACACGGTGGATATGGACAATACCGAGGCGATGGCGCTCTACGACCATTTCGCCAACGAGGCCCTGGAGCTGATGAAGAAGAAGAACCACGACTACGACGAGGCGTGGCGCTCTATGCGTGTCAGCAGCTACACCGATCTGATCCTGACGAAGATTGAACGTATCAAGGAGATTGAGAACCTGGGGGGCGAGACGCTCGTCTCCGAGGGTATCGATGCCAACTATATGGACATCATCAACTATGCGGTCTTTGGCGTAATTAAACTATCGGAGTGAGGAAGACAGCCGTCAACATCTGCCGAATGATACTCGCCCTGACGTTTATCCTCTCAGGATTCGTCAAGGCGGTGGATCCTTTAGGAACACAATACAAGATCCACGACTATCTCACGGCGATGGGCTTAGGCTCGCTGGCTCCCGACATCCTCACGCTGGTGGCAGCGGTACTGCTGGCAGCGGTGGAGTTCATCCTCGGCATCTGTCTGCTCTTCGCCATCAGGCGGCGACTCGTGTCGAAGGTGGTCTTAGCGGTGATGCTCATCATGACGCCGCTCACCCTCTGGCTGGCACTCACCGACCCTATCACCGACTGCGGATGCTTCGGCGATGCGCTGGTGCTCACCAACTGGCAGACGCTGTGGAAGAATGTCGTGCTGCTCCTGGCGGCCGTCATCGTGTGGCGATGGCCAACCCTGCAGCCGCGACTCATCAGCGAGCCGAACCAGTGGATCGTCGTCAACTACTCAGTGGTCTTCATCCTGTTCATCATCGCCGGACGGAGCCTCTACACCCTACCCCAGTTCGACTTCCGCCCCTATCACGTGGGGGCAGACCTCAAGGCCGGCTGGCAGCGGATGATGGACGGCGAGGAGTCGCCCTACAGCGAGTTCTTCATCGAACGGACCGACGACGGTGAGGATATCACCGAGGCAGTGCTCAACGACAGCAGTTACACATTCCTGCTCGTGGCACCCCATCTGGAACAGGCCGACGACTCCCAGCTCGACGAGCTGAACCGCGTCTATGAGTACAGTCTGGACTATGGCTATCCGTTCTACTGCCTCACGGCGAGCACAGGCACAGCCATCAGCCGCTGGTGCGATACGACGGGCGCTGAATACCCGTTCTGCAACACCGACGACATCACGCTGAAGACCGTCATACGGTCGAACCCCGGACTGGTGCTCCTCCACAACGGAGTCGTCATCCGCAAATGGAGCCACAACGCCCTCCCCTCCGACGAGGCGCCCACCACACGGTTAGAAGACAGTGAGCTGGGTCAGCTGCCCACCGAGACGGTCACGAGCAAGATCCTGTGGATACTCACGTGGTTCGTGCTCCCGCTGGTGCTCCTCACCCTCGCCGATCGCCTCTGGGCCTGGACCCGCTGGATCAGAAAAAAGAAAAGAAAT
>JAEEGJ010007059.1_pt1 | contig 32830 bp, 30 predicted proteins | sample 8958761 | NCBI WGS metagenome assembly JAEEGJ01 (sample SAMN16246546, study PRJNA631951) | gut metagenome | biome: gut microbiome; feature: rumen; material: RS-attached | host: Bos | place: Iran: Karaj | collected 2018-10
GCGTCAGAACTGGCGTCTTCTCCCCGCTATCTGGGCGACATGATCCACAAGGCAACAGGTGGTACAGCCATCGGCTACATCCATTCTTTCGTGGTTGAAAGGGGGAAAAGCCTCCTGATGCATGGGCACAATGTCAGCGAAACGGCCCATTTGCTGGGATTCGAATACGTGCATCACTTCAACCGGATTTTCAAGAAAGTCACAGGCCTCACCCCTTCGGAATTTCTGGCGAAATAGGCGTTCACGTGTCCAAAGAACACGGAAAGCGAGTCTCGCCAATCCTTAACTGGACTGTCGGGGTGTTTTCAATTCGATAAACAGGAATTTATCGAAGTATAATTAAACATTTTCGTCGGCATGACTTCTTATTTGATGGGACATGTCGCATGTCGGTCGCAATATCGTCGCAGGTCTGCAAAAAAAACCTGACCTGCGACGCTATACGCTCTGAGTCCACGATTTCCGTCGCAGTTCGGCCCAAAAACACAGACCTGCGACGGAAAGGACTCTGACCTGCGACATGGGAAATAAATTCCGATTTATCGGTGTAAATATAAGACAATCAGCCGAAAAGAAAAAGGGCACGGGCCCTTTTTCAATAGCGTTACGAAAAAGACAAACAAAAAAAACGCTCCGGTCTTCCGAAGCGCTTTTTGGAGCGGAAAACGAGACTCGAACTCGCAACCCCGAAACCTCCCCAAATACCTCGATAACAGTCAATCAAAATGTGACAGGTGACAAATACCACCTTGTTTGTCGCAAAGTTAAGCAAAAAAACAAAAGAACCCTGCACAAAAACAAGGTTCTTTCATGTGAACACCAAATAGACTTAGCCCACAAAGAAAACTATTTTGCCTTCTTCATCCAGTTCGCCCAGAGCTTTTCTGGGTCGAGGTTGTTGAAGGTCTCCGCAATGCTTTTCTCCGGGTTGTTCTTACTGGGGCTTAAGTAGAACTTGTGGAAGTTTGTGAGTTGCCTCATATCCACGCCCGGCTCACTTTTCTTCTTCTTGCAGAAGTACGTGATTTGGTCATTGGGCTCTCTGTACATAAGTTCTTCATCAAGGGGTTCCATTTTCCCATCGACCTTGGATGACGCCGGTACAGTTACCACTTCCTGTTTGGTTGGTGTTGCATCCTGTGCGGGAGCCTCCTTACCAGCCTTGTAACTAAACCTCGGCTTCCCCCACTTGTCAACAACGCTCAGGCCGGTAATAACACCATTGTCCACTGTCATTTCACTGACGGTAAAAGACTGGGTAAACTTGTTGTTGTACATGTCTTTCTCCTCGATGGGGAAGGTAATGTTCGGTGCAGTGTAGAGCTCGCTTCCCACGCCCCATGAAAAAGCGGCTCTTTTGAATGCGTCTGACGCAAGTCCTTTCTCAGCTTCGATATTGGATTCAGAACCCGTGTCTGCTTTCCAAATCCACTCATCGGTCTCCGGATTTCTAATGCCAATCTTGCAGAACAGGCAACCTCTTTCCTCGAAGTAGTCCGATTGCCAGTTCATCGAACCGACAACTTCGTCGAGGATGCGTCTGTCTGAACGAGCGTCCTTGTACAGTAGCAGCTTTACTTTACCGTTACTGGTGTCAACAGGACGGAGTACCACTTCAGTTGCTCGCAAGGAGCGGAAGTGTAGCTGATGGGAGGGATATATCATTTCACCCCCAGAAGGAACGAATCCTTCCGTTGTAGTCGTGTTATACATGAGATTTCATAGCATCATTAAGAATCTTGTGGGCAGTTCTTAAGGTGTATTTGTTGTTATCTTTATACCGTTCAAGGGTATAAGTGAATTCTTGGTCGTTCTCATCCTTGTTGTATTTGGTTGAGGTTGACGAGATGGCGTGAAACCGTTCTCGTCCATCTTCGCCTAAGGTGGAAAGTGACATGGCTAACCGATGCCAGTTGGGATAATCATCTGCTACTACAATCCCTTTCTGCTTTACCTCAACAATTTTCTGGTCTAAGTCAGCTAATGATGCGGTAACGTCATATTCCGTATCTCGAGAACTGCGGGGCACGTAGGATGTGGTTGTTGTAAAAGTCTTCTCCTCCTTTGCTACTGTCGGTTCCGAATATTCCTTGTAAAACGGCGTCGCATTGGGGTTGTAATAAGGGCTTTCATCGTATGTGGCAAACCGAAGCCGAGACACGTCTTTGCACTGTTTGTCCAGAACAATACCATACACCTCCTTGAACTCCTTCTCGATAGCAAGGTAGTGTTCCAGATGATGTGTTGGGTGTTCAAGGGGCACAATAGCAAAGTACCCGTCACCAGTGATGGACTTACTGGCGTAAGCCACGTAGGGAAGACTTGCAAGGAGCGACGGAACCTTATCCATTACGCCGCCGGGGTTATCCTTCAGGTCTATGTCGATGCAGAGCAATCCGGAATGCTTGGTAAGGTTCTTGCCAGACCGCTCGCTGAAGAGTCCAGATGGTGTGACGCAAGGTAGGCTCACCTTATTGTTCACCTTAATGTCGTGCCGTTCCTCAGGGGTTCGTCCACTACGGATAAGCGCTGCGACATCCTTGTATTTGTCGGTCACCAGGAAATCCTTTAAGGATACAACATCTTTACTTTCGGTGTCGGCTACCCCCGAGTATAAGGAAACCATTACATCCAAAGGGGACTTCACTGGGTCAGTGGCGGGAAAGACAAAAGGCTTGGGAGTTGTGTCCTCATAATTGAAGTTGTCATCAAAAGGTAAAGAGGTAACATAGTAATTGCCTGATGCAGCATCATATTCCAACTCACACTTGCCCGGAGTTCCGTAGTTGGAGAACTTAACCTTGTCAACCTTAATGGTTGTGAGCGACTCATCGATACGGGTTCGATGAACAACCTGAACGAAATCAGCCTTGTTGTAAAAGTTAGCTGATGCAGCAATGTCATAGGCATTTGGGATTCGGAAGCCATTCCCGTTAACGTCCATTTTTCGAGGATGGGCAACAAGAATGACAAGAATGTTGTGCTTGACGGCAAAACGGCAGAGTTCGTCCAGAATCCTGGAGATATACTGGGTTTCGATGTCCGTTGCTGAAGCTTCTACGTCTATACGGTTGTAAGGGTCAATCACAAGAATACTGATACTGTTTTCCGTAACTGTCGTTTCAGCTGCTGCCATTATCTCTGATAGTCTGGTAATGTCATAGCAGTTGAAAAAAAAGAAGTTGTTTAGAACATAGGTAAGGGCTTTCTCTCGCTCCTCGTCCGTCAGCTCCTCTAATGGCTTGCATGTGAACTTCCGAATGATTTTTTCAAGGTGAAGCTCAGGAGGAAAGTTTTCGGGACTGAAATATGCAGTCTTCAAACCATATTTCTTGTTAAACGTAGTTGTAAGGAAATCTACGTATTCTGACTTCCCGTGTCCCGGAATACCGGTCACGACAAGTAGCCGGCCTAAATCTAATCGGCAGATACTGTCGAGTTCATGGAGCCCAGTAAGGTAGCCCTTAGGGAGTCCACCATGTTGAAGAAGGTTCTTAATGCGTTCCCGTAGGAATCCCTGAGGGAGAACCGAGGGTAGCCCCGTGAAATAATCCATTTTTTTCATAATGGTAAAAATTTTAAAATGGTTATTCGTTGTTGCTCTGTCTTTCTGTTAACTCTTTGATAACACCCGAATGGATTGCATATCCTTCCCCCCGAAGTATATCTGCACGAATCAGACGGTTTATCATATTGTGTTCCTTGTTTAATGTTCCGACAAGCTGTGTTATTCTGGGGTTTTGGGGCTCATAGTGTGTTCCGTCCCGGCCAGTTTTACCCCTTTTGATGATTCCAAAATGCTCAAGGGTGGTGAGAGCTTTCCTGACTGTCTTTCTGTCCCTTCCGGTGAAAGCAGTGAACATCGAGACACTAATAAACGGTTTCTTTAAGTCTGTTTCCTTTAAGTCTGAAAAGTGAATGATGGTGTTCAGAACCATTAGCTCCGAAGGCGATAATAGCACCTGGAGTACAATGGGCATTTCCACGAAGTGCCCACCGGTCAAGTATGATTTCCGTACACCTGCCATATTTTAGCTAATCTTCCTTGCTGAGCATATCCTCCGGCAACGTGCCGTTCATGTCATCGAACACACCGAGGAAGTAACCAAGTCCCATATTAACAAGGGACTGGAACTCATGGTAGGTGGCGATAGATTGTGTAAACGTGAGGGCGCCACAGGTGATGTCCACCGTGTAGGGTGTATTCATGATTCCGCTTTGAGTAACGGAAATGGTGATGCCATCGGCTACGTGTGTGTAGTTTAGGATGTCTGCGTCCATAAGCATCTTCTCGTAAACCACATCTTCCTGTGGTACAACTCGCCGGGCTCCTTGAGCTTGAGTTCTGGGTCTTATCGTTTTCATTCTAGTCGGTTTTCCAACGTTGTTTTTTTTGCAAAGGTCCGGAAATGCAGGGTATTTAACGATGATAGTTGATGACACTTCTTTTGTTCCCGTTCTAATGGCTTTTAGAGGAATTGATTATCTTTGTGTTTGTTTGAATGACCCAGAACTATGACTCACACAGATTTGACCCTAGGACATGTTTCAAGTGCGGATGACATCCTTCGTGCTTTAATCGAAGCTGCGAAAAATGGGGAATCAGAGATTCGTATTCGGGTCGGTCGAGACAGTTTCCGTATTTTTGAGGTTCCTGATAAGAATGAACTCGCTATCCTAAGTGATATTGTTGCCGAATATGAACAGTTAAATGAGGCAGGGAACAAGTTAACCCTCGATGGTGACCAATACAAAGCCATGGAGTTCGCAAAGCAACTCGTGGAGATTTCCCAATGGGCAAAGGTTACTGATACTCCTCGTCGCAAGAAGAATAAAACAGATGTTTATAATGAATTGCTTTTACCGTCCCTCCAAGACTGGAATACCATCGAGAACGAACTTCTTTTGCCAGTAGTTCGGGTTTGGAAGGATATTCGGAAAGACAGTTCAAATATAAAATCCACCGTCTTCTCCCTGCCAAGGTATGACAAAAATATAATGAGGCAGGTATTTCGTAATTCTGTGAGGGGGCATCTGATAGATGCTTCTACTCCAGAAGAAGTGTTTCTTTATTTGTTTGGTGTAGAAGAAACGTGTCCTAAGTCCACACAAAAAATCATGTGGCTCGGCATGATTCCAGACTTGGTAACTTTCATCGATTTCCTCGTGAGTGATTATTACTGGGCAAGTAAAACAGCGAACAACTTTCTGGTGTATAGCCAAAAGGATAATACATTTCACCCCGTCACATCAAGAACACTATCCACCTCATTTAATCGTGAAGGTGGACGAAATTATAAAGATGGGAAGAATCGCCCGGACATTATCGGTAATTGCATCTTCGCTACAGAAGGGAACAACTAGTTAACCAATCAGGGGAATAATCCACTCCCAGAGGGGGTGTTTTTCCCCCCATATAATAACCAGAAATAACGCAGGAAGGTCGAAACCTTCCTTGCGTTTTTTTTTCTAAGAGGGGTGAGAGAGCCCCTCCTCCTCTCAGAAACAGAAAGAAGCCCGACACCTTCAGTTGGGCTTCGGGTTTTTGAAATGCCTGATGGGGAAGCGCATGGCATGAGAAAATGCCGAGCGATTCAGTGAAGGAATGGTCGTTAGATTTTTTCGTTATCTTTGTGACACAACACTAACACAATACCATAAACCAAATAGAGACATGGATTATTCGGAACGGAACCAGCTGGTTTCACCCGCTGACGAAGAGACGTTCCCCTCGGGAAAGACTCTTTGGAAGACCGGGATTATCATCGCCCATCGTTTCAAGAACAAAAAGTTCTTGAAGGCTCTATATCAAGACGAGCGAACCGCCGAGATGATGTTTCGTTTTTTCTCGGGCGATACTTGGGCACAGATTGGGGATGCTTATGACGTTACCGGCGAGCGAGCCCGCCAAATATGTGAGAAATGTCTGTACATATTGCTGAACCAACTCTCGTATTTCACGAAAGACGTAGTGGAAATTAGGGGGAATAAGGAAGACCTTGTGGCGTCGAAGATAGACTCAGTGAAGAATAACTACACCGAGCGAGAATCTGGTATCGAGGGAATTAACGGTATGCGTTTTTCGAAAAGGGCAAGAACCGTCTTCCGGAAACATGGCATCAACAGTGTTGAGCAGCTCCAACGTTTTAGCAAGGCAGACCTTATGAGGCTTCCCGGTTTAGGGCGGAAGACCTTGGTAGAGATTATCCGGGTTCTTGAGTATGCGGAAGCGCAGGAATCGCCTCAGAAAGAGCATCGTCTTCGTCCATGGACAGAGGAAGACATTGAACAGGTGGTGGAATTAAAGCATTCGGGAAAGTCTTTTCAGGAAATAGCGGCACAAGTGGACCGGTTTACTATTGATGTCCAAGACCAGTATTATATTCGAATGCGAACCCTTCGTGATGAAAGGGCATCCTCCGACCCAACAAGCCAGGACAGTACAGATGAAACAGAAGCCGAATCAAGAAGACATCCCGCTCTTTGGTCAGAGGAAGAATCGACACAGTTGGTCTCGATGCGCTCTCGGGGAATGCATGTTCGTGATATTGCGGGACAGTTACAGCGGAACCAGCGAGAGGTGAGCTCAAAATTGGAAGAGTTGGGGCTTAAAGTCCGCTACCGGAACATTGCGGATTTGGCGGACGAGGGAAAGGACGAACTTGTTAATCGATTCCATCAAGGGGAAACCTTGGCTGACTTGGCAGAAGAACAACATCTTAAACAAGTAGATTTGGCGCAGCTGCTGGCGGAGAAGGGAGAGCTTCCCGAACGTTATTCACGCACGGGACAACCATGGGATTTGGAGGAAACAGATACTCTTCGTGGCTATATCGAACGAGACTACTCGATAAGTGAAATAAGCTATCGCCTTGGTCGTGACCATCGAGAAGTGACATTTCAGATTTACGAACTCATCAAATCAAAGTAGGATAAGCTGGATTTAGGCTGTCGGATTGTACGACTACTTACTTTGTTGTATCTTTGCCCTTGTGAAATGAGGCTACTGCCTACTGCATCGAAGGAAAAGACCGGACACTGACGGCTACTTCATGAAAGAGGTAGCCGTCTTCGTGTTTCACGATAGTTCTCACAGAGATATGTGACTTCTGTGCTATCTATTACGTTTTTTCTGCACCAGCCTATAAATCAACACTTTGACTATGCCTGGAAAACCTGGGATGTATGACTTATACCGGATTTCTACATAAGTCATACATTTTCACTGCGTTGCAATCGCCGTTTTTTGCTAACTTTGTATGATTAGCACTGAAACATATAGATATGGCATTTGAGCAAGTCTTTAAGAACATAGATAACGCACTCCGTACCGATGAAGGTTGCAGCAGCGAACTGGATTATGTCGAGCAGTCATCCTGGATACTATTCCTGAAATACCTGGACGACCTTGACAAAGACAATGAGATGGCAGCACTCCTTGGCAGTGGGGTCTATTCTCCAATACTGGACGAAGAATACCGGTGGGGAACCTGGGCTATGCCGAAAACCGCTTCTGGCGAATTAGACATCCATAACGTCCTGGTTGGTGATGACCTCATAGAGTTCGTGAATGGCAAACTCTTCCCGTACTTGAAAAACCTGGGGCAAGGAGAGACGGATAACACTTCTATCAAGGTCAAGATTGGACTTATCTTCGCAGAACTCCGCAATAAGTTGGTCAGTGGCTATTGCATGAGGGACATCTTGGAGCAGATTGACGGCCTGAAGTTCCAGACCAGCGAGCAGAAGCACGAAATGACCTACCTGTACGAAAGCCGGTTGAACAAGATGGGTAATGCCGGTCGTAATGGTGGTGAGTATTACACGCCCCGTCCGCTCATCCGGTCCATCGTCAAGGTTGTCAATCCGCAAATCGGCCAGTCCGTGTATGATGGCGCTTGTGGTTCCGCTGGGTTCCTATGCGAAGCGTACAACTATATGCACGAGAAGGTCCATACGACCGCCGATGAGGAGAAGCTGCAAAAGACCACCTTCTACGGCAAGGAAAAAAAGGCGCTCCCGTACCTTATCGCAATGATGAATATGATTTTGCACGGGGTCCAGTCGCCGAATATCATCAAGACCAATACCCTTGGAGAGAACCTTGCAGATGTCCAGACTAAGGACCAGTTTGACAACATCCTGGCTAATCCTCCGTTTGGTGGCAGTGAGCGTAAGGAGGTCCAGCAGAACTTCCCTATCAAGACCAGCGAGACCGCATACCTCTTCCTGGAACACTTCATCAAGTACTTGAAGGCTGGTGGCTCCGCCGGTATCGTCATCAAGAACACCTTCCTGTCCAATACCGACAACGCCTCTGTTGAACTGCGGAAGAAACTCCTGGAAGAATGCAACCTCCATACGGTTCTGGACCTTCCTTCCGGTGTATTCCAGGCCGGTGTCAAGACCATCGTTCTCTTCTTCAAGAAGGGTGAGCCCACGCAAAAGGTCTGGTTCTACCAGCTGAACCTGGACCGCACCCTGGGAAAGACCGACCCCCTCAATGAGAATGACCTTGCTGATTTCGTGGAGAAGCAGAAGACCAAGGCGGATAGCGAGAACTCCTGGTCCGTGAAGGTTGCTGACCTGGATGACAACTACGACCTCTCCGTGAAGAACCCGAACAAGGTGGAAGTCGTGGATGAGAGAACGCCCCAGCAGATTGCAGCCGAGATTGAAGCCCTGGCAGCAGATAGCCAGAGGTTGTTGAACGAGATTATGGAGATGCTATGAGAGCAGGGTATTCAGTTAAACGGGTAAAGGACATCTGCGACAAAGGTTCTTCCAATGTGGCACAAAAGGACCTGGAAGGACACGATGGCAAGTATCCAATCTATGGTGCAAGTGGCTTCATCAAGAATGTAGATTTTTTCCACCAAGACCGAGAATATGTTGGGATTGTCAAGGACGGCTCTGGAATAGGAAGAGTTGCCTTCTATCCTCCCAAGTCATCCTTAATAGGCACGCTCCAATACATCTTCCCCAAGGCAGAATACGATATTCGGTATGTCGGGTACTGCCTTCAAAGTCTTGACCTTGCATCATATCGCCTGGGAGCAGCAATTCCCCATATATATTTCCGTGATTATGGAGAACGGGAAGTTCTTGTGGCAGACAGTGTCAAGGAGCAGCAGCGTATCGTTGATATTCTTGACCAGGAGTTCGCCAAGATTGATGCCCTGAAAGCCAATGCCGAGAAATCGCTTCAAGCAGCAAAGGACATTTTCCAAGCGACACTGAAAAAGGAACTGAAACCGAAGGAAGGGTGGGAAGATTTGGCAATCCCGGAGGTCTCGGAGAACCTGGATAGCAAGCGTGTCCCTATTACAAAATCAGTGCGAGAGAATGGGCAATATCCTTACTTTGGAGCATCTGGTATAGTGGATTATGTTGCCGACTACATCTTTGATGAGCCACTACTTTTGGTTTCGGAGGACGGAGCTAATCTTCTTGCCCGGAGTACACCGATTGCCTTCTCAATTGAAGGTAAGGTATGGGTGAATAACCACGCTCATGTCCTACGATTTGATGACTACAAGAAACAAAAGTTCGTTGAATACTGGTTTGCAGGGAATGACATTTCATCTTTAATCACAGGAACCGCTCAACCAAAGTTCAACCAAAAGGCACTGAACTCTATCAAGATAGCTTTCCCAGCGAAGGGACAGGAGATGGAAGATATTCTTGACCGGCTTGGTGAAATGGAAGAGAAGAGTAATACCCTCCAAGAGAACTACCAGAAGACCCTTGTGCTCTGTGATGACTTGAAGCAATCCCTTCTTCGCAAAGCATTTAATGGTGAAATCTAATATCGGGTATGATTAGAATCGGTAAAAAACCTGGCAATTGGATTGCATATGTGTTCTTAGTGTTTCTAACGCTATGTATTGTCGCTTTTGGGCTCGGTGTGATTGCAATAGGAATACTTCTCCCGATAGGTGCTCTCGAGGAGACGATGTCAATAGCATTTGATGGCTTTACTGATTTCCAGCAATGGTGCGTTGTCGGAGGATGGTTATTATGGTTTGTAGCGACTATTATTTTAGTGATAGGTGTTGGTAAATGGTTTGGTTGTACGGACATATCAGTAAGTATATTTGCCGGGGCGGCTTCTATATTTCTAGGGTTCATTCTCAATATATTGCTTTTGGAAGAGCGTCCTGTATTTTGCGGAGCATATAGTCTGTTGTATTTAGTGGTCATCATTTTCATATATTATCTTAATGAACGAGAGCCAGACTAGACTAACCAAGATTGACCCCAAGCTGAAAGCAAACGGCTGGGGGATAACGGCTGATAGCTATATCCTCACGGAAGTCCCTATTACCCGTGGAAGGATAAGCCAGACCATCAAGCCCAGGCCGATGAAGGCTGACTACATCCTGCAATACAAGGGTGTCAAGTTGGCTGTCGTGGAAGCGAAGAGCGATGAGAAGCCAGTGGGTGAAGGCGTGATGCAAGCAAAGGAATACGCCGAGAAGCTGAAAATCCGCTTCACCTACGCAACCAATGGAAATGCCATCTACCAGATTGATATGGAGACCGGCGAGGAAGGCGAAGTGAATGACTACCTTTCCCCGGAAGAGCTCTGGAGGCGGACCTTCGGGGATGTGGATGAATGGAGGGACGAGTTCTACGCCCAGCCACTTTACAATGACGGGCAAAAGGTCCCCAGATATTACCAGGAGATTGCCATCAACAAGGTCTTGGATGCCGTAGCCGCTGGGAAGAACCGCATCCTGCTTACAATGGCAACGGGAACCGGCAAGACCTTTGTCTCCTTCCAGATTGCATACAAGCTCTTCCATACGAGGTGGAATGTGAGGAAGACCGGCAACAGGCCCCGTATCCTCTTCCTGGCTGACCGGAACATCCTTGCAGACCAGGCTTTCAACGGCTTCTTCGGGTTCGCAAATGACGCTCTGTGCCGCATTACCCCGGAGAGCGTGCGGAAGAATGGCAAGGTCCCTACCAACGCATCCATCTTCTTCACCATCTTCCAGACCTTTGATAGCGGCGAAGAGGGAAAACGCAACTTCGGCCAGTATCCCAAGGACTTCTTTGACTTCGTAATCATAGACGAGTGTCATCGTGGGGGTGCGAATGATGAGAGCCGGTGGCGTGGCATTATGGAGTACTTTGATAGCGCCGTCCAGCTGGGTATGACCGCAACGCCGAGACGGGATACCAACGCCAATACCTACGAGTACTTCGGGAAGCCGGTCTATGAGTATTCCTTGAAGGAAGGCATCGCAGACGGATACCTCACCCCGTTCCGTCATTGCAAGATGCAGAGCAACATTGACGATTACATCTACACCCCGGAAGACGAAATCCTGTCTGGCGAAGTGGAAGAAGGTAAGGTCTATACGGAGAAGGACTTTTATCAGGGGAACATCACCATCAAGCAGAGGGACGAGGCCCGTGTCCAGGAGTTCTTGAAGTACATCGGCGAAAACGAAAAGACCTTGGTGTTTTGTGCGACCCAGGACCACGCAGCCAAAATCCGTGATATGATAAACAAGTTCCATCACGGAAATCCAAAATACGCCGTCCGTGTTGCGGCCAATGACGGAAGCCTGGGAGACCAGTACCTGAAGGAGTTCCAGGACAACGAAAAGACCATCCCAACGATACTCACAACATCCCAGAAGCTTTCAACCGGTGTGGATGCGCTGAATGTGCGGAATATCGTCCTGCTGCGCCCCATCCACTCAATGATAGAGTTCAAGCAAATCATCGGTCGTGGAACCAGGCTCTATGATGGCAAGTATTACTTCACCATCTACGATTTCGTGAAAGCGTATGAGAACTTTCAGGACCCGGCTTGGGATGGAGAAGAAGATGTGGATGACGAGCCGCTGGTGGATGGATACGAGTTAGGGGAAGATGTCGGGGAAGGCCGCTTGGAGGACCCAGAACGCAAGTATCGTCCCAGGAAACAGAAGGAAGAGGGTGAAGAGGAAGAGAAGCCGGAGAAACTGGAAATCCGCTTGTCTGCCGGACACACAATGAGCATCAAGCACATCAAGAGCGATATGTTCTGGGGCCCCGATGGCATCCCCGTCAGTGCCGAAGAGTTCCTACGGATGATGTTTGGGAAACTGCCGGAATTCTTTGCTGATGAGGCGGAACTGCGAGAGAAGTGGTCTTCTCCTACGACCAGACGGGAATTGCTGAACCAGATGGCGGACCAGGGCTACGGAGAGGATGTCTTGAAGCAGATACGGAGTTTGATTGATGCTGATGACTGCGACCTCCTGGATGTGCTGGAATACATTGCCTATCAAAAGAGACCGGTCCAGCGTGCTATCAGGGTTCAGAATGCCCAACTCTATACGGGGCAGCAAACCCCGGAGCAGGTGGCATTCATCCAGTACCTGACATCTGTGTATATCAAAGCCGGTATAGATGAACTTGAAGCAGACCGGCTCCCGAAGTTGATGGCGAACAAATACGGAACCATCCTGGAAGGAACCAACGCCCTGGGAGGCATTGAACAGGCAAAAGGGACCTTCTACAGCTTCCAGCGAAATCTTTACCAGCAAGCGATTTAAACCATTTGTTTATTTTATCGAACGAGTATGGGCATCTTGGATGGAATCAAAGGAATTGGAAACTCGGTTGGCGTAGTGTATAATCTATGCAACAAGTCGTGGCTACAAATTGATGATAGCGGCGAGAGAATAACGTATGTTTTCAAGCCGAATAATCAGTTATATCTTACGATAAATGGGGCGTCTCAGATTGTTCCATGGAAATATTTCCCTGAGAATGAGAGAATCGTGATATATTATAAGAATAATGAGGGACGTTCTTTTCGTCATTCATTTATTGAAAAAGGCGTGTTACTCACGTTGAAGGACGAACAGACGGGGAATATCATTGTACTTGCTAACGAGGGGGCAAATAATGCACCTAAAGCGGTTCTTGATTTAGGGCGTTTTTTTATGAAAAGAAATGCCTCTCTTCTCGGAGCTGTGATAGGAGATAAGGTGAGTACAAAAATAAAAGACGAGGCGTATAATAGGCAGGTCGCCCTAACGCTTGATACAGTACTTGATGGATGTGATGCCAGTATGTTGGTTGAGCACGTGAATTACTTCAAACAGAATGTTCCGGGGTTTAATGTCTATTACCGGAATTATATCAATTATCGAAAATATAAGGAAGATTTGGAAGAGCGTGTCAGTGATGATAGTTTCCCTTCTTTAGATTTTACAGTCTCTATTGTTGATAATTTAATTTATCCCATGTGTTCAAGTAAGTGTTTGGATAATTACCTTGCATGTGTGGGTGAGAGAATAGAATATGATGGAATTATCCAGCGCTTAATTCAAACCGAGAAAGCGAGCCAAGAGTTCAAAGAAAAATGGGGGTTGGATTGAGAGAGTTGATACACCTGGTCAGATGATTGTTTAACCAAAATAATAGTCAAAATGGAAGGATTTACATTCTTAGAGTTTATCGTCGCACTTGCTATTCTGATTATTTCCGTCGTCGTATTAGTCAAGTATTTTCGGCTTTGTAAAGATGTTCGCATAATCCGGTCTGTCGTTGAAGATAATTGGGGGCGTAGTCCAGAACCAGAACCGATTATTGAACATCACGGGAAAGGTACAATCTCACCTACCAAATCTGATGTCCGTGAGTTCCAGGACAGAATCAAAGAATACAAGAAGACCCACAAAGACATTGACCAGCAGTGGATTGAAAACCTCATTATTGAGTATAATAACAAGTTTAGCGAAGACTTTCACCAGTATTTGTAGTCCTTCATTTCAGAATAACGGCTCCCAGGGTAATTTCGGGAGCCGTTCTCGTTATAGCATATCGTAGGTGTCCATCATTACCTTCTGGGTCAAGCCAATGTACTTGCGTGTAATCGCCGGTGAAGAGTGCCCCAGGAGTTCGCTCAACCGGACCAGGGCATCTTCGCTCTTATCCCCAGCCATCTTGTATATCCTGGTGGCAAAGGTCTTCCTCAAAGAATGGGTGGAGAAGTGGGTGATGTTAAGCCGGTACTTGTACTTGTAGGTCTTGAACATCACATTGAGCCGGTTGGCAGTGTAAGGCAAGCCCCATTTGGAAATGAACACCAGGTCTTCTGTGTGCTTGGGACGCACCTTCAAATAGCATTTCTTAATGTGCTGCTTGAAATTGGGGTTGATTTTGATAATACGCCGCTTTCCAGTTTTCTTCTCAAAGATGATGAAGGTATCCCCCGAGAGCAAATCGCTCCATTTCAGCCGCAAAATGTCGCTGACCCTCAAACCGAAAAAAATGCCGCAACCAACCAGGAGTGAGATTGTGAAGTTCCCGTCATCGTACAGGCGGTTCATAAAGGAAATGGCTTCATTCCATTCCAGGGGTTCGGCAGTTGTATAAGAACCTTTAACGGACATAATCTGTGTGAGTTTTGTGGGTTTCAGCGGTAAGTCATACGTTTTGAGACCCGGGTTATATCTATATCGTTATCTATCAGCCAATTCCAAGTAATAGTTCCAGGATTAGTCATACATTCCGTAGGTTTTCCGGACTCTGGTGGCATAGTCATCCGTCTTTTCCACCATTCGGTCAATGCAATCCACAAGCCCATCAGCGTAGATGCCTTCCTGCTGCTCCTTGACGCTTCCGTCCTTGTTGATGGTCCGCACGTTAAACAAGTCCCACCCTTCGTCATAGATAACCTCAACTCTTCCCGTGTGCTTATACCCCTGGACATAGAAGGCAAGTCCGTTTTCAATAGCACGGGCGGAGTGGAAGCCCCAGGAGAAGACAATCATCAACTGGGAACGAAGGATAGCGAGAATGTATTTTGCCATTTCCATTAGAACAAAGAGGTGAAGATGGTGTATAAGGGATAGGTACAGAAGCCACTGCGAGTGCTCACATACATAGGGATTGCCAGCCCACGTTTTTCAAGCCATTTACCGATACCGGTGCAGTTGTTTTCGTCCAGGTAAGCCATTGTCTCGCTCTGCATAGGGTCCATAAGGTTGGTCGTGATGACATCGTACAACTCGCCATCTGGCTTGTACATGGCAACGGCAAGGGTTCCGCCGTTGGCGTATTGCTCGGCTTTGAGATAGACCTTCGTGCCTTTGTAGGTAAAGAGTTTCATCGTTGTATTTGTTAGAATGGGGGCTATCGCCAGAGGACAGCCCCCGGGGTTGGACTTACGACAGGACCGCAAGGAGATTTTGCCAGCGGAAGGAGCGAGCGGAACCTTTAATGACATCGTGATAGTAGCAGCAACCCCAGGTCTCGGGGCTTTCGCCGGTTCCTTTGAGAGTGGCATTGAGAACCGGCTTGGAAAGCGTACCCATCGCCTCACGGACCTCGCCGTTCTTTTTGAGGTAGATGAAGTGGCAGACCCCGTTTCTCATTTGGCGTTTGGCTTCTTCGATGAGAAGGGCTTTGCTCATTCCCATCAAGGCAGACCCGGTCTTACGGGTAATGGCATCGATGTGGCGGGCGACGAGGGCGTCGTTGGTGGCGGTGGTGATGATGGTAGTGTTCATGGTGAAAAGGGAGTAAAGGTTAAACAATCGAATTTCTGTTAGCGGAATCCACCTTTGGGGAGATTCCAACCATTTAATTGGTACATATAGGTAAGGGCGTCATAACGACCAAAGGGGCGACCTGAAAAACCTTTGACTTTCGTGCCCGTTGCCTTTTCGTAGACAGCCCAGCCACTCGGGGCGAGGCAAACTTGGTATTTGTTATTTGTTGTCATATTAAGTTGGTTCTTTATTTCTTCGATACAAAGTTAAGAATAATCTAAATATAATCCAAGAAAAAAGCAGGGAAAATGAAGAAAAAAGTTAATTTTATTGGCGATTTCTTTGATAAGGACTTAATTATGCCTACTTTTGTGGAAATGGCAAGATTGAGTTATGACTAAATTACGAGTAAAGGAACTCTGCAAGGAGAAGGGGCTAACACTTGCCGTCCTTGCGGAACAGATGGGCGTCTCTGCCTCGGCGGTGACTCAGTACCTAAAATCCGATAATATATCCTCGGCTACGTTAGTTAAGTTTGCAGAGGTTTTGGGGGTTAAGCTTGATGACCTGGTAATACGGGAAGGCTGCAACATCAATGGTTTTGTTGATGTAGATGGGCAGCTATTTCGTATTAACAAGAAGGAGGATGTTGATAACCTTCTTGAGTTTATCAAACAGAAAGAGAACGACCGGAACAACATGAGATAGACACGAACACAATATGGAACAGAGTAATCTTATTTCAACTGACATGGCTGCTAATACCGCTGACCAGAGATACAAGTTGTATCATGGTTTTCAAGAGGCGTTTCCTTTAGAAACTCTTGACCAGATGCCTCTTGAGAAGTACACGAATCTAAATCGAAACGATTCGTTCTGTTACTGGGTAGAGATTAGAACAATCAGCCTTGGCTCAATTGGGGGTGGCTCATCGTACAAGTTTGGGATTTACAAATACGAGAGGAAACCTAATGATACGAGGATAACAAGTGATGATGAATACGCTTGGTACAAGAGGTTAAAAGCAGCTGACCGTCATGAAGCATACAAGAAAACGTTAAATAGTGTGATAACTATCGCACAAGCCGCTGCCAAGGGTGATTTTGACGCAATCGATAAAAACAAGGAACTGGGAGACGCCTATAAATGGAAGATAGCCTTTTTATACTCGCAGATGTCAATTGTGCCTATCTACAAGCGTGAAATGCTTGAAACGATTTCGACGGCTCTTGGACTCGAGAATGCCCAAAAGGTATCCACACCAAAGATTCAAGCGTTCTTGATGAGCAAGCAAGGAGACAGAGATTTTTACTCGTATTATGATTTCTTATTATCTCTACTACCCAAGAAAGAGAAAAACATGCCCTCAAAAGACAGTGTAACATACTGGATTTATGCTCCCGGTGAGAATGCTAAGAAGTGGGATGAGTTCTACAAAGAGGGTGTAATGGGTATTGGCTGGGAAGAACTTGGAGACCTGAGTCAGTACAAAGACGAGGATGAGATTGCATCTGCCGTTGAAGAAACCTACGGTGAGGACCAGAGCCACAAGAATGTTAAGTGTGCACTCACTGATTTCTTATTGAAGATGCAGGTCGGAGACGTCATTATTGTTAAGCAAGGACGTCGAAAACTGTTAGGAGAGGGCGTAGTCACGTCCGGTTACTATTATGACGAAACTAAAGAAGAGTATTGTAGTCGTCGGAAAGTCAACTGGACACATCGTGGGGAATGGACGGTTGACCATGATTTGGTCATGAAAACCCTGACAGATATATCGCAGTATAGTGGTTATCCCCAGAAACTTGAAAAGTTTATGGGGCTTGATAGCAAAGCTAAGAGAGCTTATTTCTGGCTTAATGCCAATCCCGCAATCTGGGATGTTGATGAATATGGTCTTGGTGATGAACAAACTTATACTGCATATACTGAGGATGGTCACAAACGCATGGTCTTTAGTTGTTTCGAAACCGTGAAAGCTGGAGACCTTGGCATCTGTTATGCGTCTTCTCCGGTGTCCCTTACGAAGGCTATTCTTGAGTTCACTCAAGGACTTCATAAAGACGAGGATGGACGTTTAGTCATTAGCTTTAAATTATCAGAACGGCTTCCCAAGGGTCTTTCACGTAACGACCTTAAGCAATATGACGAGCTATCGAATATGTCCGTCATAAAGGGAAATAATCAGGGCTCGTTATTTAGCATCACAGAGGAAGAATTCAATACTGTAGCAAAGCTTTCTGGATGCGAGAATCCGGTTCCCACTCCAAAAGTACCGGTGAAGATTAAGGACGAGGCAAAAGCTGAGGGTGCTGTGGTTAAATACACAGATGCCGATTTCTTGTCTGAGGTGTTTATTCCTCAATCGGCTTTGACGTCCATTAAGCACTTGCTTAAGCGGAAGAAGAACATTATTCTACAAGGTGCACCTGGTGTTGGTAAAACCTTCTGTGCAAAGCGTCTGTGTTATGCGATGATGGGTGAGAAAGACAAAAAACGAATCGCATTTGTTCAGTTCCACCAGAATTATTCTTACGAAGACTTTATCATGGGATATAAGCCTTCTGAGAGTTCCTTTAGACTCCGGGAAGGTATTTTCTATACCTTCTGCAAAGAAGCCCAGAAAGACCCCGAGAGAGACTATTTCTTTATCATCGATGAAATCAACCGTGGCAATCTAAGTAAGGTGTTTGGCGAGCTTCTCATGTTAATCGAGAAAGACTACCGGAATGAGAGTGCGACGTTGGTATATACCGGTGAGGAATTCAGCGTTCCTGCCAACCTGTATCTCATTGGTTTGATGAATACTGCGGATAGAAGCCTGGCAATGATTGATTACGCTCTTCGTCGTAGGTTTAGTTTTGTTGAGATGGTTCCTTGTTTTGAGACAAAGAGCTTCAAGGACTATCAGGAGAGCCTTGCCAGTGATAAACTTAACGCACTTATTGAGGTTGTTAAAAGTCTCAATAAAGCCATCTGCAAGGACGATTCTCTTGGCAGAGGATTCGAAATCGGGCATAGCTATTTCTGTAATTTGACACCGGAAACGTGTACCGATGTTTTGCTAAAAGAAATCGTCAACTATGACATCATTCCGACTTTGCAAGAATACTGGTTTGATAATGAGCAGAAGGTCGATGACTGGAGGAAAACTCTGAAAGCCGTGTTTGAATGACCACGGACAAGGGTATACTGATTAGAAATGTCTATTACATGTTAGCCTATGCATTTCAAGTGCTTAGGCAAAACAACTATGAGGACATCTCTAAAGAGAACTTTACCCGGATTCAAGACTTATTTGCGGAAATCTTGTATCGTGGCATTTCAAGCCAGATTAAACAGGGGCTATATAAGGAGTATATCGTTCGGCATGAGTCCTTAACTCGCCTCAAAGGTAAGCTTGACATAAACGCAACAATCCGGAATCGCATTCAGCATCGTCAAGAAATCGCTTGTGAATACGACGACCTTTCCGTCAATAACATTTTCAATCAGATTCTGAAAACGACAGCACTCATCCTTGTCCGGGAGAAATCTGTCGAAAAAAGCCGACGTGCTGCTTTAAAGACCTTGATGCCTTTCCTTGATGGTATCGATACAATTGACCCCACATCGATTCATTGGGGTCTATTGAACTTTCAACGGAACAACCGGTCTTATCAGATGCTGATGAACGTTTGTTACTTTGTCTTGGACGGAATGCTGCTTACAACAGAATCCGGCGAGTATCGAATGGCGACGTTCTCCGACGAACACTTGAATAAACTGTTCGAACATTTCGTCCTGGAATACTACCGGAAAGAATATGCCGGACGGCTTACTGCCAACGCTTCTGTTGTTGAGTGGGCTTTTGACAACAAAGATAGTTCAAAGGGGCTATTGTTTATGCCAAAAATGCAGTCGGACATCATGCTGAAACAGGGAGACCAGACCCTAATCATCGACACCAAGTATTACGGGAAGGTTCTACAAACGCAGTACGATAAAACAACTGTTCACAATGCCAATCTTTACCAGATTATGGCGTATGTCAATAACGAGGACAAGCTGAACACGGGCAAAGTATCAGGAATGCTCTTATATGCTAAGACCCAAGAAGAAGTCAGTCCGGACATGGACTTCGTTATCAAGGGCAATCGTTTTATGGTTAAGACATTGGACTTAAATCTTGAATTTGCACTGATTCGGAAACAGTTAGATGGCGTTGCGGAAAGTGTTTTTCCGAAGATAAACGTCCTGAAGGTCGATGCTGGTGATAAGCAAGATTAGATATGTATAGCGAAGAAGAGATTAAACGTTACACGAAGGTTCTTGCCCGGCTTGGTGTAACGAAAGAAGACGAAGTGAAGGCTGTCCTTGATTACATTGACTTTGCAGTGTGCACTGCCATCAAGGAACTCAAGCTGAAGAATAACGACGGCTCCTTGGATTGACCAGGAGCCGTCTCCGGTTCTACAAAACGATGTCTGTCATTCCGGTAACACCATTGTCGTTCTTCTGTGCATCATCTGGGAAATTGTCATCGTTGCCCCAGTATTGGACCATGCCTGCACTGATTGCCTGTCTCCAGCTTTCATCCTTTGGTCGTCCTCGTAATGATTGGCTTATGAGTTCTTTCGTCTCCTCAGAGGGGTGGCGGGAGGTGCGTTTGTACTGCGTTCCTTGAGTGTTTTGATTGTTTTCCATTGCATTAAGTGTTTCTTAACGATAAATAGGTAAAGAAGCCACAAAAAACGTAGAAAGTATAGTAGGTTGATGTTTTTTTGTTTCTGGTGTGGCGACGACTATCGGAAGCAACAGATGTACTGGCTTACTAAGCCTACTATGCGCACAGGAATGAGGGCGTTTACGTGAAAGACTGCCACCCCATACCCCGGCTCCGGTGCCGGTGCCGAAAAACGTGTGTAGGGGAGACCCTTATCACACGAGAAACAGGCGAATTACCGGTAATTTCAATATCGAAAAAACATCGATAGAAGGCCGTAGAGTGAGGAAAAAGTTCGGTTTTAGTGGTTTATTTTTACTTTGGTTTTCCTATGAGAACCTGATAGATAGGGTTGGGTTTGGGACGGCTTCTCTCTCCTCCCTCTTAGGAAAAAAGGAAAGGTGCGATTCTGGTTGGAATCGCTCCTTTCCTTTTGGTTATTATATGGGGGGAATTTCACCCCATATGGAGGGGGATTATTCCCCCTCAGATTCGTTCTGCCCTCCTGCTACTTTGAAGGCAGATTGAACTTCATCCATGATGTTACGCTGGAGCATGTGGGCGTAGTGCTGGGTAATGCGTACGGTCGTGTGTCCAAGTAGCCGGGCTACCACCTCGATACGTACTCCTTCGTTAAGTAACCGGGTGGCATAGGAATGGCGGGCAATGTGCGTATGGAGCGGTTTGTCGATGTGGCAGATGCTCTTGATGAACTTGAGGCTGGCGTTGTATTTAACGTTGGAAATGATGGGCAGTTTGTAGTTGTACCGCTTCAGGACATCAATGCCGTCCTTCAGGATTACAGCCGTGTAGTACACCTTGGTCTTTGCCCGTCGTTTGTGGATGTATGGCTGTCCATCCTCGTTGTAAAGGATGTCACTGGGCAAAAGCGAAGCCATATCGCAGTAGGATAGTCCAGAGGCCGCTTGAAACACGAACAAGTCCCGTACCCTGTTGATAGAGTCGTTGAGGAAGTCCGTATCACGAATCCTGTCCAGTTCCTCAACGGTTAGAAACTCAATGTCCATATCACCCTTGCGGATGTGAATGCCAATAAAGGGGTTGACGGTGAGGAATCCTTTGCTCATGGCGTACTTGACTATAGTTTTCACCTTCTGCCCGTAGCCGTTGGCGGTGGTAATGTTGTATTCTTTACGGAGCCCTGCCATGAACGATACGATGACGGCACTGGTGATACTGGTTACCGGCTTGTCTTTGTCCACGTACAAAAAGAACTTGTCACGGGCAAGCTGATATTTCTTGAAACTGCGGGGGGTCAAGTCGATACCAACCCTTTTTTCAAGGATGCAGATGTACTCATCAAAGAGAGCTTCAATGGTGAGCCGCCGCACACCGCCGTACATAAAGTACTCCCTGAGGGCTTTGGCGTTGAGGGCTATGCCGTTGTCCATCATTTCCGTAGTGATGGCGTTGAGGCGTTTTCTGGTGGCTTCCAAATAATCCTTGATTTCATTCCCACGTTTGGATGAAACTGCGGCTTTGAACTCTTTTGGGGTTTGTTTCCGGGGCAAGGATACAATGGCTCTCTCCCCGTTGATGACGATTGACAGCTCGATTGGAGCCAATCCCTTGCTGTTAGCCTTACTTTCACGGCAGTAAAAACTAACGTTGAACGTTGTGTAGCTCATAGACTTACGTTGTTTTTTGTGACTGGTTTTTGTTCGCAAGGGGTTAGTCACAGATTCCGTCACAATTTTGGTCTATGTTTGGGAATAAAAAATGCCCCTCAGGTATCTGAGAGGCATTTGGGTTTGTTTTTTGAGCGGAAAACGAGACTCGAACTCGCGACCCCGACCTTGGCAAGGTCGTGCTCTACCAACTGAGCTATTTCCGCAGTATGTCAATTCCCGTTTGACGGGATTGCAAAGGTAAGGCTTTTTTGGGAAACTGCAAATTTTTTTGGGACTTTTTTTGTTTTTCCGTTTAAAAAGAGGGAGAGTCCGGGCTTTTTTGTATCTTTGTATGCTATGAGAGACGCGTGGAAGAATAGCAGTCGCTTGCTGGTGCCCGTTACGGTGGTGCTGGCAATGGCCGTGATCTTTCTCGTCACGGGAAATAAACCCTTTACCAGGGCCGAACGGCGCATCATAGACCAGTCCGGTGCCGTGATGTACGTTACCACTATGCCTGGGGACAGTGCCGTTCTGCGTACGCCCAGCAGGAATCTGTCGGCCCGGGAACTCCGCTCGGAGCGGCTGCAGGTCCTTCTGGACAAGATGCTCACCACCGTGCAGGACCCCTCGCAGGACGGCGTGGGCATTGCCGCCCCGCAGGTGGGTATCGGCCGGCGCATCATCTGCGTCCAGCGCCTGGACAAGGAAGGGGAGCCGTTCGAATGCTACCTGAACGTCCGGCTGGACAGCCTGTGGGGAGAGAAAGAGCGCGGGCCGGAGGGCTGCCTGTCCCTGCCCGGGCTGCGCGGGTACGTTTCCCGATACCGTTCCGTGCTGGTTTCGTACATAGACCGGGAAACCCTTCAGCCCCGGAAAGACACCGTCCACGGCTTCACGGCCGTCATCTTCCAGCACGAATGCGACCACCTGGACGGCATTCTGTACACGGATCGGGCCGATACTGTCTTTGTAGTTGACAAACGCTAAAAATAGATTTATTATGAAAAAAATCCTTTCCCTTCTTGTTTGCGGCGCCCTTCTGGTGGGCTGCGGTATGTCCAAAACGGGTTCCGGCGCCATTATCGGCACAAGCGCCGGTGCGGCCATCGGTGCCGGTCTGGGATATCTGCTGGGCGGTGACGGTTCGGCCATTGCCATCGGTGCTGCCGTGGGCGGCGTCGTGGGTGCCGGTACCGGCGTAGCCATCGGCAAGAAAATGGACGAAAAGGCTGCCGAACTGGCAGAGCTGGAGAACGCCCAGGTGGAGACCGTCACGGACGTGAACGGCCTCAAGGCCATCAAAGTCACCTTCGACAGCGGTATCCTGTTCGACTTTAACAAGTCCACCCTCAAACAGGCGGCAAAAAACCAGCTGGACAAGTTCGCCGCCGAGATGTCGGATATGCCGGAGACCAACTTCGCCATCTATGGCCACACGGACAACGTGGGCAGCGCCCAGGCCAACCAGAAAGTGTCCAACCAGCGTGCCGAATCCGTGCAGAGTTACCTCCTTACCAAGGGTATCGCCAAGGACCGCATGAGTGCTGAGGGCCTTTCCTTCAACTTCCCGGTGGCCGATAACAACACCGAGGCCGGCCGCGCCCAGAACCGCCGTGTGGAAATCTTCATCACCGCCAACGAAGAAATGGTGAAGGAGGCCGAAGCCGGTACGCTGCAGTAGGATATGGCCTGGACGAAAGACTCCAACATTCTCCTTGCCAGTGAAGCCTTCCCTCCCGTAATGGACGGAGTGGCTGTGTGCGTACAGAACTACGCCTACTGGATGCAGAAGAAGGTTGGCGGGGTGAGCGTCATCACCCCCAATGTGTATGGAGCCGATTATAAATCCCTAGACTACCAGGTGCTGGATTATCTGTCTGTGCCCGTTCCGTTCCGCAAGCCTTACGTGACCGGCGTGGCGCAGATAGACCCAGTGTTCTTAACCCGGTTATCTATGAGAAAGTTCAAGCTGGTGCACGCCCATTCGCCCTTTACCTCGGGCCGGGTGGCAGCCAGCGTGGCCAAGGCCCAGGGCATTCCCCTGGTGGCCACCTTCCATTCCAAGTTCCGGGATGATTACGCCAAGATTATCCCTTCGGACTTTGTGGTGGACCAGATGCTGAAGGTAACCATGGAATTCTTCGACAAGGCCGACGAAGTATGGGTGCCGCAGGAATCGGTGGTGGATGTAATCCGCGAATACGGCTACAAAGGCCCCGTGGAGGTGGTGGAGAACGGCAGCGACCTGGTGGCCGATTATCCGGACTCCTACTTTGCCGAGGCCCGGAAGGCCCTGGGCATCGGCCCGGACGAATTCGTCTTCCTGTTCGTTGGCCAGCACATCTGGCAGAAGAACGTACGCTTCATCATAGACGGCCTGGAGAAGATCAAAGACCTGAAATTCAGGATGTTCTTCGTGGGAACCGGCTATGCGGCCGAAGAGATGAAGGACCTGGTGCGGGAAAAAGGCCTGGACGGGCACGTCACCTTCACGGGTATGCTCACCAACCGCGACGATATCACGCGCTACTATGCGGTGGCCGACCTGTTCCTGTTCCCTTCGCTGTACGACAATGCGCCGCTGGTGGTGCGCGAGGCGGCCGCCCTGCACACGCCTTCCGTGATGATAGACGAGTCCACGGCCGCCACCATCCTCAGGGATGGGGAAAACGGCTTCCTGGTGCCCAACAACTTGGACGCCTTTGTCTCCCGCCTGCGGGAACTGCTGGCCGATCCGGAGCGCGTGCACCGCGTGGGCAAGACGGCCTCCCGTTCCATCGTCCGTTCTTGGGAAGATGTGGTGGATGAAGTATTGGACCGCTACAACCGCCTTATCGCCAAGAAGACGCAGATACTGGTGAAGTAATGCTTTTAACAGGCCAGAATGGCCGATACGAGGGCTGCAGAGGTAACTTTGCGGCCCTCTTTTTTTATGGAAGCCGATGCGTGGAGTTCCGTGCAGCCCGTTGCCTCCAGGATGGCCCGAGCGTTCTCCGGCGTGATGCCGCCGCCGGGCAGGATGCCGATCCGGCCCGCCGCACGAACCTGCAACTCTTTCAGTAATGCCACACCTTCCAGCGCCGTGGCCGCCTGTCCGGAAGTGAGGATGCGGTCACAACCCAGGCCGATGAGATCCTCCAGCGCCCGGAACGGGTCCCGGCAGGCGTCAAAAGCCCGGTGGAAAGTGACGGAAGGCCGTTTTACCAGCCCCTGGAAGAAATAGGCGTCCATACAGGAATGGCAGCCGCCGGCCTCGAAGCCTTTGGCCAGCATCCACTCGTCCACCACATTCATCCAGGCCTGGATGGCCAAGCGGTCTACATCGCCGGAAGGCGTAAGGGCGCCCACCACGATACCGTCGGCCCCCAGCTCCAGCGCCTTTTCTATCTGGGCGGCCATTTCGGACACTTCCTCCGCCGAATAGCAGAAATCCCCGGCGCGGGAGCGGATGAGCACGTGGATTTTGAGGGAGGGATAGAGCGCCCGGGCCTCCTGCAGCACCTCCCAGGAGGGGGTGAGCCCGTCCGCTTCCAGGGCCGAGCACAGCTCAATACGCGGCGCGCCGCCAGTAACGGCGGCGTGCACGCTTTCCAGATTTCCGCAGCAGGCTTCCAGTATCATTTACCCAGTTGCAGTTTAATGAGTTCCCGTTTTAGTTCCGATCCGTAGGCGTACTCGCCCACGTCGATGGAGTTGAGCAGATACAGGTCGCTCCCCTTGAAAAGGGTGCTTAGGGCGGTGGCCCGGATGTCGTTCACCCGGTCCATGGACTCCTTGGGCACAATTAGGTGGCAGGGGATGATATAAGCCACAGGGTTCATGGCCACGGCATGGGCCACGGCCCGCACGCCCATCGGATTGCCCACCCGGGCGGCCAGTTCCGAATAACTGTACAGCCGAAGTTCCTCCGTACCGTGGGAAAGGTCGTAGAGGCCTTTCCAAACCTTTTTCTGGAAGTCCGAGCCAAACAGGCGGAGGTCCTCCCAGGTGAGGAACCGGGCTGCCTCGTGCAGCTCTTCCGTGGAGATCTTCCTGGTCCCCACCGAACCTACGGATTCCGGCGGCAGGGCAGCCACTTCCGCTGCGATGCGTTTGAAATTCCGATAATCGGCCGCAATGGAGGCAACCTTTCCGTCTATTTCCGTAACAATCCAGTCCATAAAAAGGTACGGTTAATCGTTGTTCAGTTCCGCGATGTCAATCTCATGCTCCTTCTTGTCGCCGATGAGCCAGCGGGAATACCAGTCGGCCATCTTCCAGAAGAAGTATTCGTTCATGTCCCCGAAACCGTGGCGCTGGCCCGGCAGGAGCACGAATTCAAAGCGCTTGTTGGCCCTGATGAGGGCGTCCACCACGCGGATGGAGTTGGCGGGATTCACATTGTTGTCCCGGTCTCCATGCACCAGCATCAGGTGGCCCTTGAGGCGGGAAGCCAGTTCCTGGTTGGTATCTATGTGATACACGAAGGTGGTGTCTCCCTTGGCCACTTTCTCCTGGATGCCGTGATGCTGCTCGCTCCACCAGCGGTTGTAGATGCTGTTGTCGTGGTTGCCGGCGCAGGAAACGGCCGCCTTGAAGAAGTCCGGATACGTGAGGATGGCCGCGGTGGACATGAAGCCGCCGCCGGAATGGCCGTGGATGCCCACCCGGTCGATGTCGATGAACTTGTGGCGGGCCGCCAGCTGCTGCACGGCATACTTCTGGTCTTCCAGGCCGTAGTCCCGGAGGTTCCCGTAGCCATAGTTGTGGTACCACTTGGAACGGTTGGGATGGCCGCCGCGGTTACCCACGGTGATTACAATCATGCCGATCTGGGCCAGCCGGTCCGTGCGGGTGAAGCCGGAGCTCCAGGAGATGTTGTTGGCCTCCACCTGCGGGCCGGGATACACATAATCGGCCAGCGGATAGACCTTGGTGGAGTCGAAGTCGAAAGGCTTGTACATGGCACCGTACAGGTCCGTGATGCCGTCGGCCGCCTTTACCTTGAAGCGTTCCGGGAACTTGTACCCGGCTGCCAGGAGCTGGGAGAAATCGGCCTCCTCCAGGGCGGTGCGCTTGCCGCCTGCTGTGCCGATGAGGCAGACGGCCGGCTTGCAGTCCACCCGGGAATAATTGGCTACCAGGTACTTGCCGTTATCCGAGCAGGTGGCCAGCACGTCCATGTCATCCATATCCAGCTGCACCATGGGACCGCCGGAAAGCGGTACGCGGTAGTTGTGCATCTGGTAGGGGTTCTCCTCCGGGTTCACGCCGCAGGCGCTCACCACGAAGTAACCGTTGCCCACACCCAGCACGTCCTCCACATGGAAGGAGCCTTCGGTAAGGTTCTTCTTGCAGGTGCCGTCGGCCCCGTACAGATAGATGTTGGCCCAGCCGTTACGCTCGCTCCACCAGAGGAAGTCCCCGTTGGGGAGGAAGCGCGGGTTGCGGGTCTCCACATAGGTGTTCATGCGCTCTGCCACAATGGTCTTGGTGCTGTCGGCGTTGATGTCCACCCGGCACAGGTCCTGCCGCTTGAGGTCACGGCTCAGGCGCATGAGGTAGAAGTGCTCGTTGTCGCCCATCCATCGGCCTCCGGAGTAATCCTTATAGCGGTCGGCCACCTTGGGAAGCTCCCTCAGCAGTTCGCCGTCCTGGTCCTTGAAGGCGTTCCAGGCAATCTTTTTGGCGTTGCCGTCCAGGTCGAAGACATACAGGAAGCCCTTGGCGCCCGGCTCTCCCGGCATCTGGTAATGGTAGCTTTCCAGCTCCGGACGCGGCTTGGCCAGGGAGTTGATCACCCACAGCTCCTTGATGTTGGACATGTCCCAACGGATGATGGCGAAGTGTTTGCCGTCCGGGGCCCACATCACCTCCGCCATCCGGCGGGCGGTGGTGTCCTTCTCCGTGTCTCCGCTGTAGTTGCCTCCGCCCCAGGAGAACTCCTTGGTGCCGTCTTTGGTAAGCTTGCGCTCCACCAGCGTGGAGTCCTTGGGATCCTTGGCGGCTTTCCTGAGGTTCTCCTTGTCCATTACGTACAGGTTGAAGTTCTTGATGAAGATACCCAGCTCGCCGTCCGGAGACACGTTGGCCCAACGGGGGTATTCGGGCTTGTGCTCCTCCGTATCCCAGGTGAGTTCCCGGGTGTCGATATCGTAGTAGAACCTATATTTTACAAAGTCTTTGGTATCGTTCCCAAGGGAGTCCTTCTTCACGGTCTTGGACGTCACGTCCCACTGGAAGCGCTTGTCTTCCTTGAGTTCCAGGCCCTGGATGGGGAGATGCTGGGCATCGTACGGGTCCCGGGTAATCTCCGTGAGCTGGCGGGCCAGTTTCTCCAGGTCAAAGACTTCCTTCTTGGCGCCGGTGGCGGCATCCACAATGTAATAGTTGGTGCCTTCGGCCGTTCTCCAGCCGTACCAGAAGCGGTCGCTGCCGGCAAACCAGTTGGGGCGGATCTGGGTGGAATACACCATCTGGCCCACTTTCTTGGCCGAAAACCTTTCGGCCAGGTTGTAATTGGCCTTGGTAACCTTCCTGCCCTGGCCAAACGCGGCCACGCTCAGAAGCACCAGGGCCGCAACAGTTAAGAAACGTTTCATAAAATGCTAATTATAGATTACCACTTGTCGTAGTGGATGTTTTCCGGCTTCCACTTGTCCTTGGGCTTGTCGTCACCGGCGGGGTAGCCCATCGGCACCACGCAGTACGGGCTCACGTTCTCCGGGAGACCCAGCACCTCACGGGCGGGATTCATCCGGTCTTCGTACGGGTAGCAGGCGGTCCAGCAGGCACCCAGGCCCAGGGCTTCCACCGCCAGCAGGAGGTTCTCCGTGGCGGCGGCGCAGTCGGCCGTCCAGTTGCCGTTGGGGACGGTGACGCTCTGTCCGTCCTGTCCGTTTCGGGTGAGGGTGGTTTCACCGCACACCACAATCACTACCGGAGCCTGGGCGATCATCCCGCCGCGGGGGCCGGCCAGCACGTCTTTCACGGCCTGGTCCCGCACCACCACAAAGCGCCAGGGCTGCATATTCATACCGGTGGGGGCGGCCATGGCGGCCTTCAGGATGGTTTCCACCTGGGCTTCGGTAACGGCCTGGTCCGTATAGGAACGTACGCTCTTGCGGTTCATAATTACATCCAGGGCCGAGGGCTCGCTGGAGGCGGGAGCCTGTCCGCAGGCGGCCGCGCATACCAGCGCGGCAAGCATTGCAAATTTGGCAATCGATTTCATAATCATGTATTTTTGCAAAATTACACAATCTTATCGCCAAATCCAAAATCGTTTTTTTACTATCTTTGCAGGTATGAAAAGAGTTATTCTTGTTTTGGGGATAATGGCGGTCTCCCTGGCCGCCGCCGCCCAGCCCGCAGGGCGGGAGAGTTGGAATAAGGACTGGTCTTTTACCAAGGACGGAAGCACCCGTACGCTGGATCTGCCGCACGACTGGGGCGTGGAGGCGCCTTTTGCCCAGGAGCATCCCGGAGAGACGGGGAAGCTTCCCTGGTGGGGACAGGCCAGCTACGGCAAAACGCTGGAGGTATCGGCCGATGACTTGAAAAAGGACCTCCGCCTGGAGGTGGACGGCGCCTTCTCCAATGCCAAAGTATATGTGAACGGGGCCGATGCCGGCGGCTGGCCGTACGGCTATGCCTCCTGGGCGGTGGAGCTGAACCAATATCTCCACGAAGGCGCCAATCAAATAGAGATCAAGCTGGACAACAAGCCGGAGAGCTCCCGCTGGTATCCTGGCGGCGGGCTGTACCGCAACGTATGGCTCACCCGCACGGAAAAGACCTCCGTGGCCCATTGGGGCACCTATGTCACCAGCCGGGTAAGCGGCAGTCACGCCACCGTGCTGCAGCAGGTGACGGTAAAGACCGACAAGCCGCAGATAGCCCTCATCACTACCCGCATCCTTTATAAAGAGGAGCAGCCTGGCAGGATCATAGAGCACGTGGTGGCCGAAACCCGCTCCGTGGCCGAAATCTACGACGGACGCACCGTGGTGCGGGATTTCCTTCTGGAGGAGCCGCGCCTTTGGAGCCCGGAGCATCCGCAGCTGTACCTGGCCCGCACTGTAGTTCAGGCGGAAGACGGAACGGAAGACGTTTATGAAACCCCCTTCGGCATCCGCACGGCCGAATGGCGGGCCGATGGATTCTTCCTCAACGGAAAAAAGACTTTCCTGAAGGGCGTATGCCTGCACCACGATGCCGGCGCCCTGGGCGCGGCCTGGAACCAGGATGCCTGGGTGCGCCGCCTGGAAATGCTCAAAAATATGGGCTGCAATGCCATCCGCACCAGCCACAACCCGCCCGCCCCGGAACTGCTGGACCTGTGCGACCAGATGGGCTTCCTGGTGCTGGACGAGCTCACGGACACCTGGACCTATCCCAAGAAGGAAAACGGCTATGCCACCCTCTTTGAGGACTGGGCCGAAAAGGACCTGGTGGCCTTCATCCACCGGGACCGCAACCACCCTTGTGTGATAGCCTGGAGCATCGGCAACGAATGCGGGGAGCAGGGCGACAAGGATCGCTGGTGGATTCCTCAGATGCTCACGGACATCTGCCACCGGGAAGATCCCACCCGCCCCACCACGGCCGGCAACGACAACCCCTGGGCCGCCAGCCAACCCTATGCCGCCACGCTGGACGTGTACGGCTTCAACTATAAGCCCCACCTGTATGCCGAATTCCGGGACGCCCACCCCGGGCAGCCCTTCTACGGCTCCGAAACGGCTTCCTGCATATCTACACGCGGGTATTACCTTTTCCCGGTGAGCGAAGAGAAGGGCAAGGGCTGGATCAATGAAGCGCCTTTCCAAGTGAGTTCCTATGACCTTTATGCCCCCCTCTGGGCTTCCAAGCCGGACTATGAGTGGGAATACGAAGACCAGGTGCCGGAGTGCGCCGGCGAGTTTGTGTGGACGGGTTACGACTATCTGGGCGAACCCACGCCCTTCAACCTGGACCCTTCCGTCCTTACCAACTTCCACACGGAAGAGGAGCGCGAAGCCTACAAGAAACTGGTGGCCGGCTGGGGCCAGACCATCTCTGACGTGCCCCTTCCCAGCCGCAGCAGCTACTTCGGCATTATGGACCTGGCGGGCTTTCCCAAGGACCGCTACTGGCTGTATCAGAGCCGATGGGCACCGCAAGTGCCTATGGCTCACATCCTTCCGCACTGGACCTGGCCCGGCCGGGAAGGACAGATTACCCCCGTGCACGTGTACTCGTCGGCCGATGAGGCGGAGCTCCTGGTGAACGGCAAGTCCCAGGGCCGCATCCGGCGGGAGGGCTACCGCTTTGTGTGGAACAACGTGGTCTACCAGCCCGGAACGGTGGAAGTGATCACCTGGAAGGGCGGCCGGGAATGGGCCCGGGAGAAGGTGAAAACCGCCGGGAAGGCCAGCCGCCTGGCCGCTTCCGTGGACTACGCCGGAGAAGAGCTCATCTATATCACGGCCGATGTGCTGGACAAGGCCGGAGTCCTGGTTCCGGATGCCGATAACCTTCTTAGCTTCAGCGTGAAGGGACCGGCGGTGCTGGTGGCAACCGACGCCGGCGACCCCACTTCCCACGTGCCCTTCTACAGCAGGGAAATCCCGGCCTTCCACGGCAAGGCATCGGCCATCCTGCGCCGCACCGGCCGGGGCCCCGTTACCGTCATCGTCAAATCCAGGAATCTGAAATCATCAACAGTTAATTTATGAAAAAGTTAGTATGTGTCTTGGCGGCCCTGCTGCCGCTTGTGGCTTCCGCCCAGGGACTCGGCGGCATTCTGGACCGGTTCAAGGACCCCGAGAAGGGGGATAACGTGTTCATCTCCAAGGGACATTGGTCCTGGGGCATCTCCGGCGGATACCGGAGTTTCGAGGCCGGCGGGAATGAGGCCGGCGACGGTTTCTCCATCCTCTCCCTGCTCAATATCGGCAACGGATACCTGAGAACGTACAATGTCTCGCCCAGCTTCTCCTATTTCCTGGCCGATGACCTTTCGCTGGGCATTTCGCTGGACTACAGCGGTTATTCCCTGGATACGGACATCCGGTTGGATTTCCGCAATATGTTCGACATCAACAACATTGTGTCGGAACTGGACGACCCTCAGACGCAGGAAGAAATCAAGGAGATGTCAAGTGTCCTCAACGTGAGGCTGTCCGGCCGCCATATGGTCCGCAATGCCTGGGGAGAGTCGTTGAAACTGCGCAAATACCTTTCCTTCTTCGGCAGCAACACTTTCGCGGTCTTCGGTGAGGCCCGCCTGTATGGCAGTTTTGCCTATGTCGAATCCTGCCCCATCGACGCTGCCGGCGCCTACCAGTTGAACAAAGCCCGTACCTCCTATGTGTGGGACGCCGGTCTCAAGCTGGCAGGTGGCCTGTGCGTGCGGCTCCGGGACAACAGCGCCATCACCTTCAGCATTCCCCTTATAGGAGCCAATTATCAGTACACGTACCAGCGCAAGACCAATACGCAGAACGACGCCCATATGTCTTCCTTCAGCATCTCCCGTGACCTGGACTACCTGGCCTTCCAGGTGGGTTACGTGCACTACATTGCACCCAAGAAGCGGTAGGTTCCCGGGCTTCGCCCTGTGGAAAACTTTGTTAATTAAAATATTTTTCTTATCTTTGCAGCCCATTTTGCGGGGACATAAGCCCTACAAGATGGGTTGTAACTATAATTTATTTATTAACAAACATTTATGCCTACAATTCAACAACTTGTCCGTAAAGGACGCGAGCAGCTCGAAATCAAGAGCAAGTCTCGTGCGTTGGATGCTTGCCCTCAGAAGCGTGGCGTATGTCTTCGTGTATACACGACGACTCCTAAAAAGCCGAACTCCGCTATGCGTAAGGTAGCCCGTGTTCGCCTTTCCAACGCCAAAGAGGTCAATGCCTACATCCCGGGCGAAGGTCACAACCTGCAGGAACACAGCATCGTGCTGGTTCGCGGCGGCCGTGTGAAGGACCTTCCGGGTGTTCGTTACCACATCC
>JAEEGJ010007062.1_pt1 | contig 32812 bp, 25 predicted proteins | sample 8958761 | NCBI WGS metagenome assembly JAEEGJ01 (sample SAMN16246546, study PRJNA631951) | gut metagenome | biome: gut microbiome; feature: rumen; material: RS-attached | host: Bos | place: Iran: Karaj | collected 2018-10
CGGATTTGTAATCCGAACACATTGAATATCAGCATTTGTAATGCGAAACGAACATCTTGTTTATTATTCTATCGGATTGCAAATCCTTATATTCCACAACAGCTGGATTGCAAATCCAGCCGAACAGGTGTTGAAGGAAATACAAAAAATCCCGCAACCCAAGCCTTCGCCCGAGTTGCGGATTGCTAATTCCAATCTTACTTTGGGAATTTGATGGAAACCGTAGTCCCATGGTTTTCGGCTGATTGTACTTTTATGCTAGCACCGTATTTTTCAAGTATAGATTTGGTCAAAGCCAAGCCGATGCCGTTGCCTTTTATCCCCTCCGTGTTGCCAGCCCGATAAAATGGCGAAAATACACGTGGCAGATCGGCTTTAGGGATGCCTATGCCTTGGTCTATGATTTCGATTTTGCGCGGATCGGTTGAGAGGACAATGACAGGTTGCCCGTTACTGTATTTATGAGCGTTGTCGATGAGGTTGCGGATGGCGATTTGCAGTAGTTCTTCTTTCATTGAAACCTCGAAGTCGCTTTCGATGATGACATGAGTCTGTTCACCTGCAAATTGCTGAAGGAATTGTGAGACGGTCACTTTTTCGGTGTCTCTTTCTTTCTCGTGCGAGAAAAGCAGCAGGTGCTGGATGATGTTGACGATGCGCTCTGTCTCCTTCGAAATGCGTTGCAATGATTTTCGATAATCATCGCCACTTCGGTCGCGCATCAATGCCACCTCGCATTCGCCCCAGATGGCAGTCAGTGGATTGTTGATTTCGTGAGAAGCGTTGTTAACAAACAACTTTTCCGCTTGGTAATCGGCATCGATGCGGTTCACCATTCGGATTGCATAGAGTCGGCTGAAGAGAAAAAGGATTAGGGATGTCAATAGAATGAGAATGATTAATGCCCAGCCAATGGTTCGGGCAATCTCGTCGCCGTATGGATTGTGGCTCAAAACAATGACGGCAAAAGTACCTTCGTTGTCGTAGTAAAGAATTGCTGAACCGACCTCGTCGTCATGCTTGAAATTGATGACATTGTCGTCGTAAATGGATTTTATCTGTTGATTGTCAAGGTATTCTGACAATTGTTTGTTGGCGTTGCCGAGGTCAGCGGTGTTGATGAAGATTTCCTTTGAGGTCGGGATGGAATGCTGCCTGCGCCATACCACGTTTTGGTATCTGATCGAGTCAAGTTCGTCTTTCTCAAAACGTTCCATCGCCACAATCTGTGCTTTTTCGTTTAAGTATCTGAAATACAAGACCTCCGTGTAATGCGATGAAAGGATGAAAAACACTCCACCTGCCAAGAGCACCAACCCGATAGTGATGCTTGAATAGACGAACGATATTTTACGCCCCGGATTCATTCTTTTATTCCAAAAACATAGCCAATGCCAACAATGCTATGGATGAGCCGTTGCTCAAAAGGTTCGTCAATTTTGGTACGAAGATATTTGACATACACATCGACCACATTTGTGTTGGTGTCGAAATTCTTGTCCCACACATCTTTGAGAATCTGCCGCCTCGATAACACTTCGTTTTGATGGGAGATGAAGTATTCCAAGAGCCTGAATTCCTTTGTAGTCAGGTCAATGCTAACATTTCCTCGTATGGCTTTGTGGGAAACTGGATCGATTTGCAGGTTGGCATAGCTTGTCGTTTTGCTTTTTTCCATTGCTTCCACTCTTCGCAACAATGCTTCGATTCGGGCAAGCAACTCCATGAATTTAAACGGTTTGACCATGTAATCGTCTGCGCCGGCATGGAGTCCCATCACAATGTCGTCAGTGGTGCCTAATGCGGTCAGCATCATTACAGGTGTGGCGTAACCTTGGAGGGCGCGTAGTTTTTTGCAGACTTCCGTACCCGACATACCAGGCATGCGGATGTCGAGGACGACAAGGTCAAATTGGGTATTGGCAAGGTGCTTCCACGCCTGAAGTCCATCGGTTGCAGTAGTCACGGAATAACCGAAGTCGGTCAGCCCACATTGGATGAAATCGCGGATGCCTTCTTCGTCTTCAGCAATCAATATGTGCTTTTGGTTGGGCATGTTGCAAACATTATCAAAAATCTATTGTCATTAACGTTTCTTTTGTCGGAATATTGTATCTGATTAGAGTTTCTTGTGCCTAAGTTTCCCGTTCTTGTCGAAAACACGCTTGCCGTAAACGGTTTCCACGACGAGGGGAAAGATGAAAAGCGTGAACAAGGTGGCCGTGACCAAACCGCCGATGATGACGATGGCAAGAGGCCGTTGGCTTTCGCTGCCTATGCCGTGACTCAAGGCTGCGGGTAGAAGGCCCAAGGTTGCCATCATCGCAGTCATGAGGATGGCACGGACACGGGAACGCATACCATTGGCGACGGCTGTTTTCAGCGGTTGTCGTTGCCGGATGAATTGTTTGATGTCGGTGAGCATGATGACACCATTTTGGATGCAGATACCGAAAAGACAGATGAATCCAATGCCTGCCGAAATGCTGAAGTTGAACCCTGTAATCCATAGGATGAGAAGGCCTCCGACGGCTGCTGTCGGTACGTTGAGCAGAACCAACAAGGCATCGCGACCGCTACCGAAAAGGATAAACAAAATGCCAAAAATGAGCAAGATACTGATAGGGACGACTTGCGCCAAACGCTTTGAGGCCCGTTTTTGGTTCTCGAAGTCGCCGCTCCATTCGATACGATAACCCGGGGGAAGGTTGACGGCTTCGGCTACTTTTTTCCGCGATTCGTCAACGGCAGAGCCCATGTCGCGCCCCCTCACACTGAACTTCACGGCACAATAACGCTCGTGGTTCTCTCGGTAAACGATGAGTGGCCCTGTGATGGTGCGGATGTCAGCCAACTCGGAGATGGGAATCATCGTCCCATCGCTGGCCTGCACCTTGATTTTGGCAATCTGTTGCTCGTCACTGCGGAATTGCGGGTCATAACGCACAATGAGGTCGAAATGGCGCTCGTCTTCATAAACCTGTGAGGCGGCTTTGCCGCCAATGGCCATTTCAATGGTACGCTGAACGGCATCTTTTTCAACACCGTAGCGCGCCAAACGAGTCTCGTCGATGTCAATCTGCAACTCGGGTTGACCGATGTTTCTGATGACACCAAGGTCTGTAATGCCATCAATGGGTTTCATTGTGCGAAAGATTTGCGTGGCCAACCGCTCGCTTTCATACAAATCTGGCCCGTATACTTTTGCGACAATTGCTCCCTTGACTCCGCTGACTGCCTCTTCCACATTGTCGGAGATAGGTTGCGAGAAGTTGAAGTCAATGCCTGGATAGACCGATAGTGACTTGTCGATGGCAGCTATAAGTTCGTCTTTCGTCCGATTGCCTTTGCCGCTCAGTTTCACAAAGAGTTCGATGTTGTAGAATCCCGTAGCATCGGTGCCGTCGTTTGGACGACCTGTCTGTGTCATCACTTCGCTTACCTCAGGAAAAGCATCCACTTTGGCACGCAGTTCATCGGCAAGGCGCACACTTTCCGTCAACGACACACTTTGCGGCAATGTGGCACGGATGTAGATGCTGCCTTCATCCATCTGCGGCAGGAATTCGGTGCCAAGCAGGAAAAAGACCGACAATCCCATTAGCATAAGGACAGCTGCTGCAACGATGGTTTGAAGTCGGTGCTTGTGAAGGAATGAAAAGGCTTTGTCGGCGCATCTGTTGACTACGTCCAAAAAACGGTTTTTCTTTTCCTTGACGTTTTTGTTGAGCAACAACGAGGATAGGACTGGAACTAAAGTCAAGGTGAAAAAGAGTGCGCCAAGCAGGGCGAAGCCTAAAGTGAACGCCAAAGGCGAAAACATTTTTCCTTCAACCTTTTGGAACGAAAAGATAGGGATGAGTGCTGTGATAATAATGAGCTTGGCGAAGGCCACGCTCTTGGCTTTTTCGCGGGCAGTATGGCGAATGGCTCCAGCTTTGCTCCATCGGTTGAAGGCGGCCATGCCCATTTCCCGGGCGCGTTCGTCAAGCATGACAAAGAGTGCTTCCACCATCACCACCGCGCCGTCGATGATGATGCCAAAGTCGATGGCTCCGAGCGAGAGTAGATTGGCGTTCATGCCGAAGGTGTGAAGGCAGATGAATGCGAAAAGCAAGGCTAAGGGAATGACTGAAGCTACGATGAGGGTCGTGCGCCAATCGCGCATGAAAAGCAGCACGACGAGGGTGACGAGCAGGATGCCTTCCAGCACATTGTGCAGCACCGTGTGAACGGCGAGGTTCACCAAGTCCTCGCGGTCGTAGAACGGCTCTATCGTCACGCCTTCAGGGAGTTCCCGTTCGATTTCCTTCAGTTTGGCTTTCAAGGCGGCAATGACTTTCTCTGGATTTTCGCCTTTGCGCATGACGACGATGCCTTCCACCACGTCGTTTTCATTGTTCCGCCCAACTTGGCCGAGGCGCGGCTGGCACGATTCCCCAACTCGTGCCAAGTTCCGCACCAGGATCGGCGTACCGTTGATGTTCTTTACAACGATGTTGCCGATTTCCTCCACGTCGTTAATAAGGCCAAGACCTCGCACTACGTAAGCTTGGCTGTTTTTTTCGATGACATCACCGCCCACGTTGATATTGCTGTTTGCTATGGCTTCGTAAAGTTCAATGGGCGATATGTCATATTGCGCCAATTGGTTCGGGTTGACGCTTGCTTCGAAAGTCTTCACTTCACCTCCGAAACTCACGATGTCGGCAATGCCGGGAACTGAACGCAACTTCCGCTCAATGGTCCAATCTTGTAAAGTCTTCAACTCACGGACGGAATGGCGGTCGCTACGGATAGTGTAACGATACACTTCGCCCGTAGGCCCATACAGCGGTTGCACTTCTGGCGTTGTGCCTTCGGGCAAGTCGGCATCGGCGAGCATGTTGTAGACTTGTTGGCGGGCAAACTGCGCATCGGCATGGTCTTCAAAGATGACGGTAACGACGCTGAGGCCGAAAAGCGTGGTGGAGCGGATATCTGTCTTTTGTTGCACCGAGTTCATCGCGATTTCGATGGGAATGGTGACGAATTTCTCGATTTCTTCCGCCGATCGCCCCTGCCACTGCGTGATGATAGTCACTTTCGTGTTTGTAACATCAGGAAAGGCGTCCACAGGTGTGTCAATGAAACTAATTACCCCGATGACAGCAAGTAGCGCGGTCAAAGCAAGAATCAAATACTTGTGGCGCAGCGAGCCACTGACGATACGATCGATGAAATTGTTCATTGCCCTAACCTGTTGAACATCAATAATGCATTTCGATTAGCCACTATTTCTCCCAGACTGACACCGTCTTTGATATATACCCATCCATCAGCTTCACGAGCGACTTTCACTTCTTGTCGTCGGCAGGTCAAACCGTCTTTGACAATGACATATCGATGTCCATTCTCGAAAATGACCGACTGTGCAGGCACACAAAGCATGTATTGCTCCATTTCATTTTGCGTGACCATAACGCTGGCGAACATGCCTGGACGAAGTTTCAAATCAGGGTTGTCCAAATCAATCCGTATTTTCATTGTCTTGCTCTCGGCATCGAGAGCACCATATATTTTGTTGATACGGCCTGCAAATAACTCATTGGGCCAAGCCATCGATTGAACTGTTACGATTGCGCCCTCGCTAATGCGACTGATGTCGCTCTCATACACATCGGCAATAACCCAAACCTGACCCAAATCGGCAAGAATGAACGCCTCGGTTCCCGCCTCAATATATTGGTTGTTACAGACCTTCCGTTCCAGAACCGTTCCGCTGACAGGCGCAAGGAGTGTAGCCGTCGAAAGCGTATCAAAACCGTTGATACTTCCAATGTTAAGATGTTGGTTGAGTGTTGCTTGGGCAACGATTAGACGTTCATGGGCTTCGCTGACCTCTTTTTCCGAGGCCATCCCATCGTGCAAAAGTTGCTCTTTCATGTTATAGTCCCGTGTGGCGGTACGCACTTCTGACTCCAAGGATTTCAGAGCCTTTTGATAATCTGACACTTCAGTACTACGAATAGTAGCCAATCGGGTACCACGAACTATTTTATCTCCAGCTTCAGTGGTGATATTTGACAACTTGCCACTGATGGGTGTCACCACATGGCTTACCAATTGTTCGTTTGCCACGATGTCGCCGCTTAATAGCAAATACTCTTGCATGGGTCTTTCCGCGACCTCAATCCAGGAAACTGTTTCAAAGAGTTCGTCTTCTGTAGCTTGTAGGCTGATTTCAGGTTCTTCCTTGCATCCTAATAACAAAATGAATGTCAGAAAAATAGTTGGCAGATAAGCCGCTCGATACTTGTTCATAAAAATACTATTTCCTATTGTTTAATGTTGATGATTTCCTTTCCAGAGGCTTCATTAAGGTCTATGATTGCTTGCATCAAATCGTTTCTTGCATCGATAATCAACAATTGTGTCTCGCGCCAGGCATCATAAAGGTCGATGAATTCAAGCATGGAGATGTTGCGGTTAAGAAGCTGTCGTTCTGCGGTTTCCGGCGACCAGTCGACAAGGCTCATCCCTTGTGCTTCTTCAAGCAAGGCTTGTTGGCGCATCAGGTTCTCGTAGCACAACTGGATTTGGGCATTTGCCTGCCTTTGCGCACTTTCGGCCTCAATTTGAACACGGTTCCATTCCGCTTTCGACTGTCGGATATTGCCTTGGTTGCGGTCAAATATTGGAAGGGAAAGTGTCGCTCCAATACCAAAGAAATTATGGCAAATATTACCGTTTTTGTCATATTCGGCTTTTACGCTAAGTCGAGGCAGGGCATTGGCCTGTTGTAGTCGCAGGTCGTGTTCGGCGGCTTTTGATAGCGATTGCAGTGCCATCAAGTCAGGGCGGCTGTCAATAAAACAATCGGAGGGTGACAGAAAGGATTGAAAATGTCTGTCACCCGAATGATTTTCAGTCCATGGATATGGAAAAATTATAAAAAAGGACAAATCATCCAAGCAGAGCATCAATCTAAGGTCGTTCTTACGCTCAAAAAGTTGACTGATAAATTGATTCCGCTCTCCGACAAGTCTGAGTTTCAAGGCTTCCATTCGCGATACCTCCAATTGCGACAGATTGCCTTGCTCGGCCTGCTTCCTGTAAGCTTGGAGGATGTGTTCAACCGAATTGATTTCCTTGTCAAAAACTCTCGTTTTCTCTTGCAAAAAGTAGTTTTCGGCCAGAAGGCGGTGCAAGTCCATTCGGATTTGGTACTCGGTCCATTCCGTTTGGAGTGTCGCAAAGTCAACCATCGCTCCTTGTTTTTGGATGCGCTCTTTGCGTTGTCCGAAAAGCGGAATGGATTGCTCAATTTCGATGTCGGTCTCACCATCGCTGCTGGCATCAAAATAAATCCCGGTAAGAGGATTGTACACGTTATACAGAAAGCTTACCTCCGGATTGCTCCACTTTTTTTCTTGGAGGAATAGTGCTTCAGCCTTTTCGACTTCAAGTCTGGCCATTATAAGTTGAGGGTTGCGCTGATAGAGGAGATGTTCCGCTTGATTTACTGTAAGTTGCATCGGGATGCTATCTCCCGTTGTTGGTGTTGTGAACAGCATTGCTGCGCCAAATAAGAGGTTGTTCCAAATCATGGGGCAAAAGTATGCGAAAAACACTACAAACTTTTGCTTTGCCGATTAGATGATTCTTAGACGCAATTAGAAAATCTTAATTTGAAATCCGCAACCCAAGCCTTCGCCCGAGTTGCGGAATGTTTAACGGATTATTTCAGTAATTACACCACGACAAAAGCTAGTAAATCAGCTTTGTTGAACATCAAACGGCCACCTACCTTATGATAAGGGATGACTTTGGAAGCCTTGTAGTTCCGCATTTGCCTTTCGCTAACAAGTAAGAACTTAGCGGCATCCTTCGTATTAAGGTATTCGTCACCATTGTTATCAGTTTTCGAAAGGACACCAAGCTCCTGTCGGATGGTTTGCCTGACTTCTTCAACAATTTCGGCTCTAAGTGCGTTGAGATCGTCTTTCGTTAGTATTTCCATTGTCATTTTTGCATGTTTTTCACGATGCAAAAGTACAACTTAACTTCAAACAAACAACTTGCAATGCATTGATTATCAGATATTTGATATCGTACAATATTCCAAAATATTGCACAATAAAAAAACGTATCCGCATGGTTCTTACCAGGGACAAGATAATCTTATAACGAATTGTTGATTAATGGTTTTGTTCAGGAGGAAAAATGCAAAAACCTGCAAAAATGGGCAGCAAAATGAAGAAAATGTTTCAGCTATGTTTCAGTAAACACAAAGAAAAAACCCTTGCAACTTGTTGATTATCAACTTATTACAAGGGTTAGTGATGTACTCCCGCAGGGGGTCGAACCCTGGACACCCTGATTAAGAGTCAGGTGCTCTACCAACTGAGCTACGGAAGCATCGTTTTGTGGGTGCAAAAGTACAACCTTTTTTCATACCATAAGCAGTTTTTATAAACTTTTTTTCTTCTCACAACACAAAATATTGAATATTAGTTTGTTATAAATTTCACAATAATACAATGATTATTAATTTCAGCCTATTCGTTGTTTTTTTCTACTTCCATCAGCATAAAAAAACTAATTTTGCCGTTTCTATTTCGAATCGCACCCAACTATTAATCACGCCAAAAGCATATCCATGAAATCTTTCTGGAAAAATGATATCACCACACTAATCCTCAGGTTATTAGTTGTTTATGCTGTCGTCATCACGCTGCAAACGGCTTTCTACATGATCGACAAGCCTTATCTTGGCCACATTGCCGACTCAGCAGAAGCCTTGAGCATTGCCAAAGGTTCCTTTGTGTTCAACACCATGTCGGTGCTTTGGACTAACTGCCTCTTCATCTTGCTTTCCATCCTCCCCTTCCGCTTCCGCGAAAAACGGTGGTATCAAGGCATGTTGTATGTCATTTATTTGATTACCAACATTGTACTGATTCTTATTAATGGTGCCGATATAACCTATTTCGCCCATACCATGAAACGAATCACACCCGAAGAAGTCCTTATTGCAAACAACTCCAACTCCTTGCCCATCTTGCTCGACTTCCTCAAATACAACCTACCACTCGTCATCATCGGCCTCGCCCTCATCGCTCTTCTCATCTATGGCTGGCATTACATCAAATACCAACCCACCAATATCGAAAGCAACAAGCGGTATTACATCACCAACAGCATTGCAGCCCTCGTCATCGCTTTCCTTTGCATCAGTGGGATGCGTGGCACTTTCAACCCAAAAAAACCTTGGACCAAAATGAGCGACGCGGTAGCCTATTCACCTGAAAAGACCTGGCTCACACTCAGTAACCCCTACTGTTTCCTGCGCTCGCTCGACAAGTCCACCCAATACGACAAAGTGAATTATTTCAGCCCCGAGAATATCGAAGGCATTTTTTCGACGGAACACAAAATCGACAGTAGTCGGTGCGACTTGGGCCAACGCAATATCATGGTTTTCATTTTGGAAAGTTTCAGCAAAGAGCACTCCAAGTTCCTCAACCCGGAACTCTATGAACCGGAAGAAGACTATACGCCTTTCCTGGACTCGCTGATGCAAGAAGGCTACACGTTCACGAATGCCTATTCCAACGGACTGAAGTCGATTGAAGCGATGCCCACGATATTCGCCTCCATCCCATCGTTCAAGACCTCGTTTGCCACGATGCCCGAAGTGTTTGGCGACTTCGAGGCCATGCCTGAAATCCTGACCAAGCAAGGCTATGAGACGGCATTTTTCTGTGGCAGTGAACGAAACTCCATGGGCTTTGAAGACCAAGCACATCTATTCGGCTTGCAGCATTGTTATTGGAAAGATGCATTTGAGGCAGCCTATCCAGTGAACGACAGCACCATAGAGCCTTTCTGGGGCGTTTACGACATGCCCTTTTTCCAATTTATGGCGGATGAAATCGACAAGATGCAAGAGCCTTTCTTTGCGTCGGTGTTCAGCTTGAGCTCGCACCATCCCTACCGCGTGCCGCCTGACTATAGAAACGAGGTGCCACGTGGGCATACGCCCGAGCAACGGGTGGTAGCCTACACCGACCTCGCATTGCGCAAGTTTTTCGACCGTGTGAAAGGCACGCCGTGGTTCAACAACACCCTTTTTGTCTTTGTTGCCGACCATGTGTCACCCATTTGTTACGACCCACAAACCTACACGATGAAAGGTCGCACCGCCATCATCGAGTTCCTCTACACTCCCGATGGCAGCCTGCGCGGCATCGACAGCACCACTGTGCAGCAGCTGGACATCATGCCGACCGTTCTGGGACTGGTAGGAAACAAAGCACCCTATTTTGCCTTCGGGCGCGACATCTTCAACGAGCCCGAACGCGAACCCGTCGCCTTCAATTGCATCAATCAGGTATATCAATGCATCACTGACTCCACGACTTTCTATTTCGACTCAGAAAAAGTCGTGAAAAGCATGGGTAACACACCAACAAAAAGAAAGGAAGACTTCCTGAAAGCCGTATTGCAACGCTATTCAGAAAGTCTCACCAACAGAAGCTACACTCCGAAGCAAAACTGATCAGTGGAAATCAGCTGGTGAACCAAGACTTGAACTCGCCCACCCTGGCTTTGCTCACGATAATCTTTTCGGGCGTCTCAACCGAAAGATTAATGGACAATTTATTGCCAAACCACACCGCCACATCCTTGATGGTCTTACGCGAAACGATGAACTGACGATTGGCACGGAAGAACATGTGCGGGTCAATCTCAGCCATCAAATCATCGAGCGTATGGCTCAAATAAAACGCCTTTTGATCCATCGTGACCAATTTCACCGATTTTGCGCCGATATAGATGTAAGCTATATCTTCCACACTTACAGGAATATACTTATCCCTTTCAGGAAGGAGGAAGCAGCTCTTGTATTTCTTTCTCTCGCCCAACTGGGCCATGATGAGATTGACCTTAGCCTGATCGAAACGATTGTCGGCCAATTCATGGAATTTGCGCATGGCTCGTTCCAAAGCTTCGCGGCTAATGGGTTTCAGCAGGTAGTCGATGCTGTTCACCTCAAATGCCTTGAGCGCATATTCGTCGTACGCCGTGGTGAAGATGACCGGGCAGGTGATGGTGACACGATCGAAAATGGCGAAGGAAGAGCCGTCGGCCAAATGGATGTCCATGAACATGAGGTCAGGCATGGGATGTTTGCTGATCCATTCGACGCTATCCTCGATGGACTCAAGTACTGCAACGACATCGGTATCTGGACTGACTTCTCCAAGCAGCTTCTTCAGCGCCTTGGCAGCCATGATTTCGTCTTCAATAATCAGTGCTTTCATAGTATTATTCGTTTTGTTTAAGAGGCAAAGTTACAGTAAAATTCGTTCCGTCGTCAAAAATTTCAACATTTTCGTTCCATTTTATTCGATATCGTTCCGAAAGATTGGCTAAGCCGATGCCACTTCCTTCCTCTTTTCCGATTTTTGGATGAATTTCGTTGCTGACTATCAGATGGTTATCATCATCAGTCATTATATGGACCGTCAAAGGCTGACGTGAAGAGATAACATTGTGTTTGATAGCGTTTTCTATTAATCCTTGGATGGAAAGCGGCAAGACATGGTAATTGTCGTATTTTTCATGATTGATGTGATGGTCGAAAATCAGGTTGTCGCCATAGCGTATTTTCATCATCTTACAATAGGAACGCACACAATCCAACTCCTTTTCCAAGGTCACCATCTCCTCATTCTTTAAGGTGTAGCGCAACACAGAAGAAAGCTGATGGACAAAATCCTCGGCCTTGGTAGCGTCAAGGTCGATGAGCGACTTCAAGGTGTTCAGCGAATTGAAGAGGAAATGGGGATCCATTTGGGTTTTCAAGGTTTCGTAGCGCGAAGTCAAGTTTTCGGCTCGCAGGGACTCGTTCTCGACATCAGCCATCTTCTCCCGATATTGCGAACGTGCCAAATACGCCACCATGAGGGCAATGGTCATCAGCGAACAATCTCCCAGATAGCCCCTCATGACATACGAGAAGACCCTCCTATTCGGATCGGGCCAGTTAGGAAAGATGATCAGTTGAATTATGGTAAACATAGCACTCAACAGGAATGTTATTACCACGGTTCCTACGATAATCACCGCCAATTCATCGCTTCGCCGCTTGAAATTCCTGGCAAATATAAATCTACAAAGCAACATCACCGCAAACACCATGATGAAGGTAAACGGGATGTTCAACGCCACTTTTTGGTAAAAATCCATCTTATCTTCCTCTGGTGGCATTGGGGGGGCCTCCCGGCGTTCTTGCGCCCTGGCACGGGCATCCAAAAAACGTATAATGTTTGATTTGCCTTCGGGATTTTCCGCTAACTGCTCCGTCTCTTTATTGGCAAAAGAAGGTCTTCCAAAATAATGGTTCAGCGTGTACAAAAAATAGTACGCCATCGTAATGGCAAGGGAAAGAATAACTATTACTTTGATTGACAAGTATTTGTCTACATCATTATTCGTATAATTTCCATTCATAGGCAAGGGCTATTCGTATCTTAATGCATTAATCGGGTCGGTGCGCGAGGCCTTCAAGGCGGGGAAGAAGCCTGAGATGAGGCCGAGGATGGCACAAGAGACAAAGGAAATAATCATCCACCCCACATTGACGACGTATGGCAAGGACATGGCCAGCGAAACCACGTATGACAGCAGTAAGCCCAACAGCAGACCAATCACGCCGCCAATGAGGCTCAAGATGATGCTCTCGGTGAGGAACTGTAACAGAATGGCGGAGTTCTTCGCTCCGATGGACATGCGCAAACCGATTTCCTTGGTACGCTCCGTCACCGTGACATACATGATGTTCATGATGCCGATACAGCCTACCAGCAAAGAAATCAAAGCGATGGCGACCAAAACCGTGGTAATCATGCCCGTCATCGACGACATCATCTCCAGCATCTCCTGTTGGGTACGCACTTCGAAGTCATCGTTACCCCCTTCCGGGATTTTGTGCGAAACCCGTAAAATACTTTCAATCTCCTCCACAGCAGCTTCAGCCACATCCTCGGAGGCTGCCGAGCACACGATTTGCTGGATGTAATCGACACCCAACATACGCTTCTGCACCGTCGAATAAGGCATCACCACAAGGTCGTCCTGGTCCATGCCCATACCATTCTCTCCCCTTTCCTTCAACGTGCCGATGACCTTGAAAGGCATATTGCCCACGCGGATGGTCTTGCCGATGGGGTCTTCACCCTCGTCGAACAGCTCTTCCACGATGGTCTGGCCAATCAAGCCGACCTTGGCATATTTCTTTACGTCTTCTTCCGTGAAGTTGACACCTGTGGCGATTTCGTATTTGCGGATTTCCAGATAGTCGGGTGAGCCACCATACACCGTTCCCGACCAGTTTTTGGAGCCGTTCACCAACTGCCCGCCGCTATTGACTACGGGACTGACCATGGTGACATTCTTGGCACCCTTGGCTATCAATTCACAATCCCTGACTTTGAGCGACTGCACGTTGCTGGAGCCCATGCTGACGCCGCCACGCCTTTGGTTAGCACGCATCACCATGATGAGGTTGGTGCCCATGTCGGAGAGTTGGTTGGCGGTGCTTTGCTTCAAGCCCTCGCCCAAGTTAACCACCGCGATAACGGCGGCAATGCCGATGACGATGCCAAGCATGGAAAGTGCTGAGCGCGTCTTGTTGCGCAGCAGGGCTTTAGCCGAAATCCGTATGAGGTTCAGAATATCCATATCAATAATCGTTGTCTACCGGCAGGGCTGCCAAAGCCTCGGCTGCCGATTTGGTCGCCACAGGCTCATCGCGTAGGATGTGACCGTCGCGAAGGAAGATGGTTCTACTCGTAAATACTGCAATATCAGACTCATGCGTCACGAAGGCGATGGTCTTGCCTTGTTCGTGAAGGCTTTGGAAGAGGCTCATGATTTCGTACGAAGTACGGGTGTCGAGATTACCTGTGGCTTCGTCAGCCAACACGATAACCGGGTCGTTCACCAAGGCACGGGCGATGGCCACACGCTGCTGCTGACCACCCGAAAGCTGATTGGGCATGTGCCCCATGCGGTCTTTCAAGCCCACGAGTTCCAACGCGTGTTGCGCCCGCTCATGACGCTCGCGGTGCGACACGTCGGGGTTATACACCAAAGGCAACTCCACGTTCTCCAATGCAGAAGTGCGCGGCAAGAGGTTGTAGGACTGAAACACAAAGCCGATCTTTCGGTTGCGGATGTCCGACAACTCGTTTTTGCTCCTCTCCCTGACCGAGATGCCATCAATGAAATACTCGCCCGAAGTAGGTTGGTCGAGGCAACCAAGGATGTTGAGCAAGGTGGACTTGCCGCTACCCGACGAGCCCATGATGCTCACGAACTCACCTTGGCAAATGTCGAACGACACGCCTTTAAGCGCGTGAACTTCCTCACTGCCAACGACAAACGTCCGCTTGAGGTTCTCAACCTTGATGATGGATTGCTTCTCGTTCATAACGGCAGGCGTTATTTTTTCTGTTGCTGGTTGCTGTTCCTGTTTCTACCGGGAGGGCCAGGCATGAAAGGATTCTCGCCCTTCTTCACTTCCTTCTCCTTCGTCACAAACTGCGCCGAAAGCACCACTGAGTCGCCGGCTTGCACCCCTTGTTCGATGATTTTGTAGGCACCGTCGCTCATGCCTGTCTTGACAGGACGTGGCATCATGTCGTCGCCTCTTTTAAGCCAAACCACAGTATGATCGGCAGTGGGTTCACCTTCCTGCATCTTAGGTGGTTCCGGGCGTTGTCCTTCGGGCTTTTCGGCTTTGCGAATAGCTTTCAACACCTGCTCGTCGGGAGTGAAATTGAACGCCTCAGCGGGTACAGCCAAACCCGTTTGCTCCTCGGTGACGATGGTCACACTGGCGGTCATGCCGGGGAAGAGCTTTTGGTCAGGATTGGGGGCATCGATGATGACGGTATAGGTCACCACGTTGCTTGTGGTGGTCGGTTTCATGCGGATTTGGTTCACGGTGCCTTCAAACACATCGTCCATGTAGGCATCGACAGTGAAAGTCACGCGCTGTCCCATTTTCACTTGCCCAATGTCGGCTTCATCGACGTCAGCTTCCACCTGCATCTTGGTCAAGTCGTTGGCCAAGGTGAACAAGGTAGGCGTGCTGAACGAGGCAGCCACGGTCTGGCCCACTTCCACGGCACGGTCGAGGACGATGCCATCGATAGGCGAATAGATTTCGGCGTAGCCCAAATCCACCATAGCCTGGTCGTAGGCGGCTTGCGCGTTTCGTTTGCTCATCTGGGCCTGGGTGTAGGCGTTTTGCGACTCTTGATAGGCTGCCAACGTTGCGGCATTCGCTTCATAAAGTTGTTTTGTACGTTCGTAGGTGAGTTTGGCATAATTGAGTTGGCTCTCAGCAGAGGTAAGGCTGGCTTTGGCACGACTCAGGCTCTGGTTGAGCGTCTGCTTGTCCAATTCGGCCATCAGCTGACCTTTCTTCACCACATCGTTGAAATCGACATAGATTTTTTCCACCTTACCCGACACTTGCGTACCGACTTCGACGGTCTCCACCGGCTCGATGGTGCCCGTCGCGGTGACCGTGTTCTCAACGGTGTACTCCGCAACCACATGGGTACGGATAACCAATTCCTTGTTCGCTGATTTCTTGGCTTTTACAATCAATATCACAGCAATAGCCACGACGATGATGCCTAAGATAATCAGCCCTATTTTTCTTTTCTTTTTCATATTTCGCAATTATCTATTTTCGTTTTTTGCGGCTGCCACGGTGTGACAGTCCTACGGTCACAATTCGATCGGTTTTCCCATGTAAATGTCCAAAATCTTGCGTTTCATCACCAGGGAATACTTGTTCTGAATGTAGGTATTCAACACGTTCAGATAAGCGTTCTGTTGTTGCAACAATTCCACCGTTGTGATTGTACCGTATTGATATTGAATATTATACGCATTAAAACTCTTACTATAGGCATTCTCCTTTACCTGTGAGACCTTATAGGCATTGAAGGCTGAGACCACGTTGCGGTAGGCCTGCACCACCGATTGGCGCACCGTAAGAGCAGACTGCTCATAATCCAGTTGCGCCTGTTCCAAAGCAATACGGCTTTTCTTCACGTTGGCTTTGGTTTGACCACGACTATAGATCGGGATGCTCATCGAGACGCCCACACTCTCGGTCGGTTTGCCGTACCACTTCGAGTTGCCGTCGCCGTCGAACGAAAGCACACCCATGCCCACGTTGGCATTGGCTGCGATGGTCGGGAAGTAGTTGCCCCGCGCCAAGTCGACACTCTTTTCGGCCAAACGGATATCGTAGTCGCTCATGCGCAGCTCGGGCATATACTCCAAAGCAAGACTGACGGCTTCCTCCTCTTCGGGCAACGACGCCATCAAATTGTCAAGGTTATCCGTATCAGGGGAGATGATTCCCAAAACGTCAGTCGGGTTCATCGAAAGCAACACCTTCAAATCCAGCAGGTTGTTATCGATATTAATGCGCGTGTCGACCACATTGTTCGAGTCGCTATAGTATTGTGCCTCAAGCAGCAACAAGTCACTTTCGAGGATGGCACCCACCTTGTGACGTGCACGGCCTTGCTTCATTTGCTCGCGGCTGGTGTTCAAAACTTCAAGCTGATACTTCAGCAGTTCCTGATTGCCGAGAATCGTGAGAAAACTCTGCAAAATCTGGGTCGTCAGTTGGTTGTCATAACGTTCCAACTGCACCTCATTGCGTTCCATGTTGAGGCGGTTTTGCTCAATGGTTTTGCTGATGTTGCCGCCTTGATAAATCGTCACGGAAGAGCCAACGCCCACATTGCCCGAAGTGGACCAGCCGTTTTCATTATTCGAAAAGTTTTGTCCCACCGAAGCATTCAAGTTGGGCAGACGTTGTTGTTTCGACTGCTCGTAGGTCGTCTCCAAGGTCTCGCCAGTCAGTTCCATCGATTTGCGCTCATAACTGTTGGCGAAGGCAAAACGGAGGCAGTCCTCAAGCGAAAAGCGGTAGGAATTGGACTCTTGCGCCATACCTGTAGAAGCGAGCAAAGCGATAAAAACGATGGTTAATATCTTCATTAGCACCTTCATAACTCGACATTTAAGAAGCGCAAAGATAGAAAAAAAACTCAAAAGCACAAAAATCAATAAAAATTGTTTTCTGATAAGTTTTTTGTATTTTTGCGGTATTGAAAAAGGCTATAAGAATTGAACCAAAGTTGTAAAACATCATTAAATCAACTAATAACTAACTAAAATTTAAAAAGTTATGAAAACAAGTAACAAGTTCTTTGCTGAATTGTTCGGCACATTCGTCTTGGTCTTTGGCGGTTGCGGAACCGCACTTTTCGGACACGTCGGATTCCTTGGCGTAGCCATTGCTTTCGGTCTCACCGTGGTGGCCATGGCCTATGGTATTGGTCACATCTCAGGTGCTCACCTGAATCCTGCCGTGAGCTTCGGCGTCTTCGTCAATGGCCGCATGAGCCTTAAAGAAATGCTCTGCTACTGGGCTGCCCAATTTATCGGAGGTATCATCGCTGGTGCTTTGCTCCTCGTGATTTGGAATGCCATTGGCGGTGGCGCTACTGGTGTCTTCGCTTCCAACGGTTTTGGTGAAGCTTTCCAGAAGGCTTGCGGCGGTCCCGAAACGGGCTACCAAGCCATCTCCACTGGCGGTGCCTTCCTCGTTGAGGCGCTGTTGACCTTCGTGTTCCTGATGGTCATCCTCGGCGTCACCGACAGTTGCCATGCCAACGGCAAGTTCGGCGGTCTGGCCATCGGTCTCACCCTGGTGCTCATCCACCTCATCAGCATCCCGCTGACCAACACTTCAGTGAACCCTGCCCGTTCACTCGGCGTTGCCTTGTTCTCAAAGTGCGACGGTTGGAGCGCCATGGGTCAAGTGTGGCTCTTCATCGTGGCCCCGCTCGTCGGCGCCTGCCTTGCCGGCCTTTGCTACAAGTGCATTTGTGGCTGCTGCAAAAAAGAGAAATAATCTGATCATTAATTAATGGATTTCAGGCCGTTTCATTCGCTGGTGATACCGGCAATGAAACGGCCTTCCTTTTACATCAAAACACATTACCATGAAAAAGTTATCTCTACTATTCCTAGCTTTCTTTTCACTGTCGTTGGGTATTAATGCCCAACAACCGGCGACTCGGGCTTTCATCAACGAAGAGGGCCTAGTCCGTACCGAAACCATACAGACACAGCTGCCTCCAGCTGCCCGCGATGGTCTGACACCCATGCCCGGATTTCCTTTGACCTTTGCCTCCAACACCACATACAAACCCATGCGTGGTTTGGCTTTGGCCGACCTAAACAACGACGGCGCCGATGAAATCATCCTCTGCCACAACGAAGAAATCAACGTCATCGACTGGCGAGGCAACGTGCTTTGGACACAGGCCTTAGTCGGTGGCATGGCCCAATATCCTGCTGCCGTGGGTGATATCAACAAAGACGGCATCCTCGAAATCGTGGTCCTCACGGCCTACGGCAATGCCCGTGGCGGCATTAACATCTTCGATGCTGCTGGCAACGTCTTGCTCGCCACAGTCACCAACAACAATCCGCTTATCTGCGCGCCCGTTTTGGCTGACCTCAACAATGACAGCGAATTGGAGATCATCTTCTGCGGTCGTGGCAAAGCCTCTGCAAGCATCTCTGCCGGCATCCATGTGTGGAACCTCCAGGGCGAGGAGGTGGAAGGCTTCCCCTTCGAGTTGCCTTCTACACCTGCTTTCACTCCCACTTTGGCAGACATCGACAACGATGGCTCACTTGAAATCTTCGCCTCCACAACCTCCGCTTTATATTGCATCAGCCACACGGGCGAACTGCTCTATACTGTAGAAAGCAATGAGGCCTACAAATATTCCTACCAATCGCCGCTCGTGGTCGACTTCGAAGGCGATGGCAACTGGAGTCTCGTTGGAGCCTGCCACGGCGACAACCCGAACCATTATGTACGCGTTGCCCGCACAGGCGAATACCGCACTGGATGGCCTAAGCCCGTCTCCTATTGGACCTACTCCGCCCCAACTGTGGCAAAAAATGGTAACCAATACGCCATCTTCATGGGCGTCTCTGGCGAGGGCAACGTGTTCTACCAATACGACATCGACGGCAACGTGGCTCCTGGCTTCCCACTTAACCTGACTTCGGGTGTTGAAGGCTTTGTCTCTGTGGCCGACATCGACGGCGATGGCGAGAACGAAATCATCACCGACTTCAACCTGATGGACGGAATCGATGGCTACATCCGCGCTTGGGAGATGGACGGCACGGAAATCACCGAAGGCTTCCCACTCCGACCGCAAGGTCTCTCCTATATGAATGGTGCCAATTTCGGCGACATCGATGGCGACGGTATGCTGGAAATCGTCACTCTGACCTACGTTCAGAATTTCTCACCAGACGACCCTGTGTATGTGACCGCATACGCACTAAACCAACCTGTTGAAAACTTGGTCTACGGCACCTACAAAGGCAGCAACGACCGCATGGGCTGGCTTCGTGAAGAAGAAGTGGCGGTTAGTTGCAATCCCGTGACAAACCTGATGGCTGAAACGGGTGGTGACGTATCCACAGTGTATCTGCACTGGAGCGAACCCGAACCTGGTTCAACGGGCAACCTTTTAGGCTACCTAATCCAAAAAAACGGCGAGCTCCTGCAAGAATTGTTGGAAATGCCTGAATATGTGGATACCGAAGTTGAGTTCTTCCAAACCTACGAATACGTCGTCATCGCTGTTTTCGACGACAACTGTGAGTCGGCTTGTGCCCCCTTCTCGGTAGAGGTGATTCCTGATGCCGTTCCAGAATACAGCAAGGAAGCCAAGGTCTATCCGAATCCCGCCAAGGACATACTTCACATCGAAGGTGCTGGACTCGCTCAGGTTGAAGTGTTCAACATCATGGGCCAAAGTGTGTTGCGCGTCGGTGAAAACTTTGAAGCTATCGACATCAGCCGCCTGCAAAACGGCATCTATTTCGTGCGTCTCAAAATCAATGATGGAGAAAAGACCGTGAAACTGGTCGTTGAAAAGTAAGATGGCCGGTATATACATCCACATTCCTTTCTGCAACTCGAAATGCGCCTATTGCGGGTTCTATTCGCTGCCTTCCTTGAAGCTGAAAGAGCGGTTTTTAGAGGCATTGAAGGCTGAGATTGTAACGCGGAAAGATTATTTGCAAGGCGATGCCGTCACTACGATTTATTTCGGTGGCGGCACGCCTTCGCTGCTTTCCCTAAAGAAAATCGGAGAGTTGCTTCACCTTATTAATGCGCATTATCCAGTAGCCCCTATTCCCGAAATCACTCTTGAGGCCAATCCTGACACACTTTCGTTGGCATACCTTGAAGGTTTGCGACAGCTTGGAGTCAACCGCCTCAGCATCGGAATCCAGAGCTTTTTCGACAACGACTTGAAGTATCTGAGCCGTCGCCACGATTCGCATCACGCCCAGCAATGCCTTGACTGGGCCAAACAAGCTGGTTTCGAGAACATCAGCATCGACCTCATCTATGGCCTCCCCTCCTCCAACGCCGATCAATGGAACAAGAATTTGGACATTTTCTTTGCCTATAGTCTCCCCCACCTCTCGGCCTACGCGCTCACCCTGGAACCCAACGCCATTTTGACCAAACAGATTGCACAAGGCAAAGTGCTGCCCATCAATGAAGACGATACATTGCGCGACTATGAAATTCTTTGCCAGCGTGCCGCTGAAAATGGTTATCTGCATTATGAGATTTCCAATTTCTGTAAATCGGGGATGCATTCGAAGCATAACGCCAGCTATTGGTTCGGGACGCCTTACATAGGCTTCGGGCCTTCGGCGCATTCGTTTGATGGCGCTTCACGGCAATGGAATGTTTCCAGCGTTGAACGTTATTGCGAGGCTTTTTCTGCCGCATCGCGTCATTGCGAGGAACGAAGCAATCCAGGCCAGATGCTTCCTTCTCTAGATTGCTTCGTCGTTCCTCCTCGCAATGACGCAAAGCGTGTCCAAGAACCCGTAATTGAAAAAGAACAACTTTCTCCCGAGCAGCAATACGACGAATACGTCATGCTGCGCCTGCGCACCCATTGGGGCATCGACTTGAAATGGATGAAACGCGAGATGGGCGAGCGTTTTTCCGATTATTGCCAGCAACAAGCCCAGCCGCTCATCGCCCAAGGCCGCCTCACGCAAACACGGGAATTCCTCCACCTCACCGACCGGCAGATGCTCTTCGCCGACGGCGTGGCAGAGGAATTGTTTTGGTAACCAACTGTATCAGAAATAGATATGAGCCGAAACGAGGCAACTGTTCAAATCAAACACCAAGGAATTGCTTGAAAAGAACTTTTTGCCTTCGTCAAAATAATTCCGATGGGTATATTTCAGGCAGCCCACCCCAGCCCAAAGCGCGAAATGAGGCCCTACCCGATACTCAAATGCCAGCAAGTTGGCATACAAAGAATAATCCCGGTAAGGATAATTCCAAGTTTTGGAATGTGTTTCCTCATGCGTGTACTTGCCAAGAGCAAACATCACACCAACTTCAGGAGCATAGTAGAACCTATCAGCAAGCCTCACATAATAAGACAGGCTTGGGCACACATAAAAGCTCGTGAACTTATTGTACAGCCAATCATTGTCATACGCCAACTCCCTCGGATTCTTTCCATAGGAAACGCCCAAACAGAGTTCCAAACGGAAATTGTTTGCGGCAAACCAGCCAAAGCCTGCATCGAAACCCAAATAGGTATCGTAAGGCTCCTCCGTTGTGTTGGCAATGGAGCCATTGATATTATAAGTGTCCGACCTCACTTTCCCGAACGAGGCCGAAGCCGATGTGAGGACATACATTTCACCCTTGCTTTGCGCAAAGGCCGTGATGGTAAAGGCCACAAGGCCGACAAGTAAAGCCAATTTTTTCATGACGTTTGATTTTAGGGTTATTACTGCTTGCAAATATAGGCATTAATTGGATTTGTCGAACAATTCCTCAAAAAACCTCCCCGAATTATCCGAACCTACCGTTTTCTTTCCTATTTTTGGACTCACAAATTCCATACTTAGCAAGCCATGGACTCTGAGCTTGTCGAAGGGCCGACCTTATCGAATAAGACAAATCATCAAAACATAATCATTATGCTCAAATTCAAAGTTTTACTCTTATCAGGTCTTTTGCTCATCGGCTTCAACGCCAAGGCACAAGACGAAAACGAGCGCCTTGTTGGCGCCAATTGCACCAGCATCATGGTGGGCAAGAAAGCCTCTACCGACGGCTCGGTCATCACCTCCCACACTTGCGATGGCCGCTACCGTACTTGGATGCGTTGGGAGCCTGCCGCCGATTACAAAATCGCTGACACACCCAAAGGCAAAAAGAAAAAAGGTCAAGATGCCGAAGTCGTTGAAACGCATAAAGTGTACAAAGGCACAATGCACACCGAAGACCCCTTCGACAACCGCAACGTGGAACTGGCTGGCGAAATCCCACAAGTGGCTCACACCTACGCTTATCTTAACACCGCCTATCCCTGCCTCAACGAGAAACAACTAGCCATCGGCGAGACCACTTTCTCTGGTCCTGATACCTTGGTCAACAACAAAGGCATGTTCATGATCGAGGAATTGGAACGTGTGGCCTTGATGCGCTGCGACAATGCCCGCGATGCCATCCAACTTATCGGTAATCTCGTCAAGGAATACGGTTATGGCGACGGCGGCGAGTGCATCACCATAGCCGACAAAAACGAAGTGTGGCAAATGGAAATCCTTGGCGAAGGCCCCGACAAAATCGGTGGAGTATGGGCAGCCAAGCGCATCCCCGACGACGAAGTGGGTGTTTCGGCCAACATCGCCCGTATCGGCAAACTTGAACGCGGAAGCAAGGATTTCTATTGCTCCGACAACTGCGAAGCCGTAGCGAAGAAATATGGCCTCTGGGATGGCAAAGGCGATTTCGTGTTTTGGAAGGCTTTCCGTGCCTCCTATGGTGGCGGCAAGAACTACAGCGACCGCGAATTCTTCATCCTCAGCCAGCTGGCACCTTCGTTGAACCTCAATCGCGACATGCCCGAACTGCCCTTCTCGGTGAAACCCGATGAGAACGTCGACGTGCGCAAAGTGATGGAACTCTTCCGCAGCACCTACGAAGGAACCGACATGGACATGACCCGCAACGTGAAGATGGTAGCGAAGAAACGCACCGACGATGGCGTGATCGAAGATACCATCATCAGCCCCGTGGCTAACCCCTGGGTGAGTAGTGCCATGATGAACACTATTAATTATTTGGCTCCTGGCACCATCAACTTCCAACGCACCGTGGCAGTGGCTTGGAGCAGCTACCACCACATCATCCAATGCCGCAGTTGGATGCCCGACGAAATCGGAGCCATTTGCTGGATGGCCTGCGACAATCCAGGCCAAAGCCCGCGCATTCCGATTTTCTCTGGCTCCACTACCCTGCCTGAAGGCTTCGACAAATGCGGTCAACTACGTTACCGAGATGAGGCTTGGATTTGGCACTACCGCAAGGCCAACAAACTGGCTACCGTGCAATGGGGGCGCACCAAGCAAACCCTCCTCGGCACTGCCAATCGTTTTGAACAAAAGGCATTCGATGAAATCCCCGCCATTGAAGGCAGAGCCCAAACCTTGATTGCCGATGGCAAGAAGAAAGAAGCCACCGAACTCCTTAACCAATATACTACCGACTTCGCTGCTTCAACGCGTCAAGCATGGAAGGAAATGGAAAATAAATTTTGGTATTGGTTTGGCATGGGATTCTAATCCTCACAGACGGCATAAAAAAGGAGAGCTCACGCTCTCCTTTTTTTATTGATGCTGGTTCACAGTGATAATCACCAAACTACCCGTTTCTCCGCTCAATTTGATGTGACCTGTTCGAGGTCGAGCACCCATCATAGGATCAACTGTGACAGTAAGTATTCTATTGCCAAAACCACTTTGGGGTTCATAATGTATCCAATTCACATCGGCATTCACAGCCCACGATTGGTTCGAGGTCACCTGGATTTCATAACTGCCACCCTCTGGACGTACATCAAGTTCGGTTATGTCGGTCTCCAAAATATTGGGTTTGCCTTCCTGAACCACAATTATGTTAGCCATCTCTTGCCCATTATGAACGGCAGACACAAAACCAATACGATTGTTAGGATCCGTATTGCTATCCACAGCAATGTCAAACTCAGCATCTCCTTCACCTGAACTGGTTATCAGGGTAATCCAGCTGCTCGCTTGCAGTTGCCATGTTGTGTTCGAAGCCAAAGACAACGATTGCAACCCACCCGTATAAACAACAAACACAGTATCGGCATCAAATTCAACCATTAGTGGAGTGTCACCAGGAGCTTGGGTGACAGAGAGTTCATAATATAGGTTACCTGACTTTATGAAAAAAGCATTCGTCCTTGGCTCTGTTAATAAGTTCGGCTGAGCCGTCAAAACGACATTGGCATTGCCTGTTCCCGATTGCTGCGAGAGCGACAACCAATCACACGCCATATCAAACTCCCATCCAGTGTCGCAGTTGACACTGATCTCACGTTCTCCACCTTCCTTTTCAAATTGGAACTCAAGAGGAGAGACTTCAAGAAAGTGAGGATTGGGCGAAGCTTCCTGACGTATGCCGAGCATAGCTTGAGCACCACCAGCTGTGGTGAATAGCACCGTGGTTTGGCGTTGCTCATAACCAGGATTCTCGCCTAAAGTCACTCTGATTTCAGCATCACCCTGACCTTCGGTCTGACTCAAGGTAACCCAATCAACGTCCATGGATGCTGTCCATGCATCTTCCGTGAATACCGCAATAATATTCGTTTCGCCTGTGCAGACAAATTCAAGATTCTTTGGCATAATCTCAATGCCCATAATTGGGTCAACCGTTTGAACTACATGAACCTTATCAGAGGCGAGTGAACTCTCAAAGAACACATCGGCCTCACGCATTTCGATTTTTTCATCTTCAATTGGGCTGATAGTCAAAGTAACCGTAGCATCGTCGAAGCCTTCCATCACCGAACAGGTAATCCATTGCGGAGTGGTAACGGTCCAATCCAAATTTGACGATATTTCAACTGTGAACTCACCACCTGCGCCTCCACATCGATAATTTTTCGGCGAAACATTGAGATAATACTGAGGCTGTGGGGATTGAGCTCCCTGTGTCAGATTCAAAGTAGCGGTATTGTCCTTGGTAGTGGCTTTGATTTGTGTGGACCTATCCTCTCCTGTCGTATTTGCTTCGACAGTAAGGGTCAATGTGGCATCGCCCTTACCTGACATGGGTGAAACCGCAATCCATTCTGCTGTGGGGTTGATTGTCCAATCACCGTTGGATTTCAGCACGATCTCGACCGTGCCTCCTTGTGCATTAATCTCCTGCGTGGTAGTATCAAAAGACACTTCAACAGGTTTACGGCAACCCACAAAGGACATAGCCAAAGCTACGACAAACAATAGGTAATTAATTTTTTTCATCTGGATAAGAATTAATGATATGAAAAATCAAATATGTTTTGGATTATAACGCAAGAATAGTCAGGTTAGTATACCTTATTCGAAAAAAGGTGCGTCGAAACAACCCCGACGCACCTTCTTGTTTTGATATTCAACAAAACGCTTAGAAAATCTCAGTTCTGTTGTCCTTAATCTTAGCTTGATCTCTCAAGGCTTGGTAGACGGCACCACCCAACACTTTGTTGGTATACTGGCTGGTCTTTTCCCTGATGATGTCGCTATAGTTTTCAGGAGTTTCAGGTTGCGTGAATTTCACGTTCTTGATGATGAAGGCACTGCTGTTGCCTGCAATGGGACCCAGCTCTTCGCCTTCCTTCATACCAAGGAGTTTACCGACAATGTCAGCTTCCACGCCAAAGTTGCTCAACACACGGGATTCGATGGCGATATCAGAAACCGTGGTAGATTCAGCGCCCAGCTCTTTGACCATTCTGTCAATATCGTTGCCACAAGCTTTCATCTTCTCGACAGCGATTTCACCTTTCTTCTTGTTGAGGACTTGATACTTGAATTGGTCAACAACAGCTTCCAATGGAGCATAGCCTTCGTGGACGACACCCGTCAGAGCAGCCACAACCAACATGTTGTCAAGTTCAAAGATCTTTTCTGAGACATCACCTTTCTTGGTCTTCTCATCGAAAGCCCAGCGGACAATCTCACGCGGATTCTCAATACCGGCAATCTGATAAGTCGACTTGTTCATTCTCGGCATGGTGCGCTTGGTCAGACCTTGCTCCTCAATAGCCTGATTGAATTGATCGTAGGTTCTGTTCTCGGTGACAAACTTGTTGGCTTCAGCATAGATGTTTTGATAGGTCTTTGTGCTTGCTGTAACTTCATGAGTCAGATAAGCCAAACGGGCTTTCGGCTGAGGCTCGGTCTTGCCAGTAACCTTAACAATGTGGTAACCGAATGGAGTTTCAACCACGCCCAGCGAACCCACAGGGTTGTTGATAACATACTCGTTGAACTGAGGAACCATCTGTCCATCAGTAAACCAATCGAGGTCACCACCTTTATCCTTGGTAGCATCGGTATTGTACTCGGCAGCCAGCTCGGCAAACAATTCGTCGTTGTTTTTGGCAGCTTTCAGCTGGGCCAGCAATTCGTTGGCCTTGGCTTCAGCTTGTTCCTTAGTAGTGACAGTATCTTGGCTGGCATAAGCACCTTTGTAACCAATCAAAATATGGCTGGCCTTCAGTGAATCGGGACGGCTTTGGAGGTCAACAATGCGAACCAAGTTGAAAGCCTCGCCATCCTCATAAGGACCATAGACATAGCCAACACTATTGCCGTTGTCGAAAACAGCCTTCTCAACCTGCTCAGAAACATCCTTGCGGCCCACCCAAGTGCTGTCGTAACGCTTGTCGGAGTTGGCATTGACAAAGCTGATCACATTATCGGTATCGACCAGTTCTTGTCTCATGCCCTGCACGAGCTTCATAGCTTCCTGACGGTCTTCTGCCGAAGGTTTGATTTCGAAGACAACGTATTCAATGTCGCGTCTTTCATCCGTCTCGTAACGGTGCTTGTTCTCTTCATAGAAAGCCTTGTTGTCGGCATCGGTAACAGTCACCGTTGAATCTGGAATGGTGGTATAACGCAGAGCGACGACATCGGCCGAAGCTTTCATGTTCTTTCTCTCATAATACTTCTGAGCCAAAGCGGTAGGAAGGAAATAGGAAGCCTTCACCAAATTGTTGAACTTGGTCTCCAAACGGTTTTGTTTCAAGGCTTTCTCGAAATCCAACCAGCGGTTGTAATAATCAGCTGGAAGCTCGCTCAAGTTTTGGAGATATTGGGTCACACGCTGGGGATCGAAACCGTTGGCATCGCTAAAGCTCTGCACCACCCATTCATGCGGATGTTCACCCGTCATCTGGTCCATAAGTTCCTCAGAGGTAATACCAATGCCCGAAGCATCGTATTCCTTGCCCATAATGTTTTCCTTAATCATCTCTTCCAACGTATTGTTGTAGATGCTATAAGTCTCAGCGGAAGAGAGGTTGTTGCTGTTGGATGAAGACCTTCTGCTTTCAAGATTCTTTTCCTTGACCAATTCATAGTCTCTCACAGAAATTTTCTCGCCATCGACGACGGCCACCGACGGGCCCGTGTTTCTTCCCTGACTTTGGAAAAGGTCTTGTAAGACAAACGCTAACAATGCGATACCGATGATTGCAATCAACAATCCGGAACGTCTTCTGATTTTTTCAATTGCTGCCATAATGCTATTTTCTAATTACTATTAAACTTCAATTTTGAGCGTGCAAATTTAGTAAAGATTTCAACTCAAAGGGAGAATTGCACGATTTTTATTTTTCAACACCCCCGAATTTTGTTTTCAGCTTTTATACAAAACTGAAAAACAGCTATTTATCCCTAATTTGCAATTCCACCTCATCCAATTTCATGTCAGAGGCTTTCAGGATTTTAACCCGATAATTGCCGATTTCAAGCACCTGACCTGGCTCGGGAATGCTTTCACAATAATGCAAAATCATGCCTGCCAAGGTCTCATAGTCGTCGGAAACAGGCAAGTCAAGTTTATAAGTGTCATTGAGATAATCGATTTCAAGACGCGCCGAGAAGACAAAAGTATTGTCGTCCACCACCTTTTCTGTTTCATCCTCTACATCGTATTCATCGTCAATCTCGCCAAAAATCTCTTCCACCACATCTTCCATCGTAACTATGCCTGCTGTGCCTCCAAACTCATCAACGACGGCCGCTACGCCCTGTCTATGTTGGATCAAATGTTTCAATAACCGGTCGGCGGTATAGGTCTCGGGGAAGAAGTCAATCTTTCGTATGAGGTCAGTCAAGGCCACATCACGATGCTCAGCCACAGTGCGCACCACATCATTCAAGTGGACATAACCGACAATGTCATCGATGCTTTCACCTATCACAATCAATTTGGAGTGTTTGGTCTCCTCGAATCGAGCTTTCACAGCCTCTATGCTGTCGGTCAGTTTCACCGACTCTATCTCATTGCGCGGGCCCATGCACTCTCGAAGTTTCACCGAACGGAATTCCATCACATTCTGGAAAAGCTGTATCTCCTGCTGCATATCTTCATCGGCTTCCTCCGGGTCGGCATATTCGGCAATGTAATCATTCAAGTCAATAGTTGAAAAACGATATTCCTCTTTATCTACCTTTAGCCGTAGGATATACTTGATGATAAACTCCGATATACCCGTGTAGATAAGAATCAACGGATATAACAGGCAATAGCAGATGAAGGTAGGCAAAGCGAAAAACGAAAGGATGGCATTGGGGTCGATGCGAAACAAGACTTTGGGTAAAAACTCACCCACCAATAATACCAGCAAAGTCGCAAGGATGGTCTTCACCAACAGCACCATGAAATCGTTATTGAGCGAAAGGTATTGCAACCAATGGACAACAGAGCCATCCAGCAGTTGTGACATGCTCATGCCATAGATGATAAGGGCGATGTTGTTGCCTAAAAGCAGAGAGGTCATGAAACGTGACTGGTCCTTCAGAAAAAGCCTAATGATTTTGGCTGAGAAAGTATTCTTGGTCAGTTCCACCTCAAGCTGCAAACGGTTGATACTGTTGAAGGCAATCTCAAGCCCCGAACACAGGGCAGAGAAAAACAAGGTAATGGCAACGACAATCCAACTATTCATGACTCAATCCTCCTCATCCACATCGAGTAAAGCACTACCCGAATACATGGTATATTCTGAAAAGTCCTCACGTGCCACAAGGCTGTCGGCTTCAATCTGCTTGTCGGGGGTGACAATCTTCACATGCGAGCGAGTATATATCATCTTCAAGTCTTGATACCAGAATAATTTATCAGAATACATGGTCTCGTTGCTGCCGAAGTTTTGTACAATCACGTTACCTTGTGCTTCAATTAATCGCATCTTGCCGTAGTTTTTGCCATAATCGGCATGGAGTTCCGTGGTCTTTTCCCCTTTGTCGTACATATAGACATCGAAACCGAGAGGAAATTCCATGATATCATCCTCAGTCTCCATGCGTATCATTCGAGGCGTGTGCAATTCCAGATTGACAATGCCCGAGTCGCTGCGGTAGAAAACCACACTGTCGGCCATAATACCCGACAATGTGTCGTCAGACCCCATGGCCTGCACAATGGCATCGGGGTTTGAACACGAAAACAACATCACAGCCACGAAGGCTGTGATGTTGAGTATGATTCCTATTTTTAGGATGTGTTTCAATTACTTTCTTGCTCTGATGGTGGTGGTTTCACCGATCCAACCGCCAACCTGGAAGGACTGACCTTCGCTATAGTCGTTGAAGAAAATGGTCTCCATCGACGGGAAGGCTGAAGTGTAGGAGCGAATCAAGCTGTTGGCTCTGTCAGCGATGGAAGGATCAATGGACTTGGCCTTGTTGCACTTGTCGACAGCAGCCCAGAACACTGACTTGCTTTCGATTTCACCGCTAAACTGCTTGGTGCTGCCAGCGTACAGCATGGCGATGAGGAGGTACGGCTCACCATTGGTCGGGTCAACCTGAGCGGCTCTTCTGAAGATGTCACGAGCACGAGAGAGGCTGCCCATATTTTCGTAGCACATACCCAGGTTACGGTAGGCACGATACTTACGGTCGTTGTTCTCTGTCTTCGTAGCTTGTTCGAAGAAGGTGGCGGCTTCGCTATACTTCTTGTCCTTGAAGAACTTCACACCCAAGCTATAGGAAGCCTCCGGACTGGGCTCAAGTTCGTTCAGCTTGACAGCAGCATCGAGGAAGAGTTTCGAGTCGGTGCAGTCTTTCTTATCCAAGATAGTGGTAATGCGCTTGAGGAGTACAACATCGTCGGGAGTTTCCTTCATCTTTGCACTAAACACCTTGATCAGGTCTTCGCACGAGGCGAAGGGTGAGAACAAATTGTCGAGGTTGTTCTTCACACCTTTGTTGATGTTAATGTTCTTCTCGTTCTTCTCAAGTTGCTTGTCGAAGCCGGCCACAGCGTCAGCATCACCAGACGTTTCGGCTTCTTCCTTTGCAGTCTGTAGTTCAGTCTCAGTCTCGGCAAGGGCACCGATGTTGTTGTCAAGCACTTCAGAAAGCTCCTGATAGACATTGATGATAGTCATCTTTTCGGCCTTGTTGTTGTTCACCATGTCGATGGTGGCCTTGAAGTAGGCATCAATATAGGCACCTTGCAGTTGTGAGGGGTCAAGAGCAACAGCATCACGCAGTACGTTGTAGGCCTCTTCATAACGGTTCTTGTTATAAGTATAGATGAGTAAGCCCTTACGACCCATGATGTTGGCCACCTGCGAAGCTCCCGTCTTCGGGTCGGTCGGGAAATACTGGGCTCTCGTATCCATCAACATGCAGAGGGTGTCGATATAGGCATCTTTTTGCTGCGGGTTGGTACGAATGAAGTACTCCATGATCTTCTCACCGTTCGTGTAGACGAACTGGCTGGCACGAGGACAGTTGAGGAAAACCGACCTCCAAGCGTTGACCATCTCCATGCTGATGGATTCCGGAGCATACTTGGCGGCCTCCCATTGCTTGAAATATTCACGATACATCGAAAGGTTGGTCACGCAGGCAACGCTATCGGTGCCATACTTCGACTCTTTCACCTCTTGGGCGGATACACTCATTGCCATTCCAAAAGCAACGGCAATCATCAATAATCTTTTCGTTTTCATCTCTTCTTATTTTTAGTGTTTAACTTGTTTGTCTCTTGTTCAAATATCATTCCAAAATTTTCAGGCGGTAATTCTTATCTGTATTTGCGCTTCATGAACCAATGCTCAAACACTGAAATGCCTACATTCATCTTGGCATAGCGTTCTTGTATCAAACCGCCTTCACGGGTACCATATTGTCCTATTTCGAAGGACACATTGACCTTCGACGGAGTCTTTGGCAACGGCAACGACATTCCCGCCGTGGCACCTACCTTATTAATACTATGTTTCATGCCATCGTTTCCAGGCAGGCTGATGAAACCATGTTCGTAGAATCCGCCGAAACGATAGGTAACACGTGAAAAATATCCCGAAACAGAAGTATGTCTTGGCGTGAACTCAGCACCTGCCGACACCGACCACGAGTTCTGAAGGGCATCAGTGACGCCCTCACGGGCAAATTTCGACCATTGCATCCAGTTGAAATCGGCGCCCACCGTCCAATCGCTACCTTTTTGCAAAGCCACACCCACACCAAAGCCTTGAGGCATGGTGATACGGGTTGGACCGGAAATATGTGCAACCGTATCGATGACATATTCTATTTCAGTATCCATATCTTCCTCAATGGATCGAATAAACAAAGTCTGATCGGCTTTCAACTTGACTTTCTGAGTGTACGTGAGGCCGACGCTCAAATCCAAATCGCTACCCACATTCGTGTTGAAAAGCATACCATAATCGAACATAAAAGAGCTAACCATCACGTCGACGCTACGTCTTGAACCGATATAGTAAATCGAGTCGGGAAAATAGAGCGAAGTCTCGGTCTGTGTGTTACCAAAAACATAGTAAACATTGGCACCCACAGCAAAATGCTTGCCCAATTTGAAGGCGTTGCCAATAAAGGCCTGATTGAGTCCACCTTTGCCTTGGAAACGTGTGGTTGTATTACCCACTTCAGGAATTTCCTTGTCAATCTTCATGGTGTATCCTGTGGTACTATAAGGTTGCACGCCAAGTGCCACTTTCCACCACGGTGCCAGGCCAAAAGCCATCGAAACGTAGTCGAAAGAAGCGTTGTTGGCACGCTCAGAGAGACTCGCCGTACTGAAAGCGGAGGTCTTGAAATAAAAACCAGCATCAAAAAGGAAGGCCAATGAATCAATTTTGGCGTATGAAGCAGGATTTTCAGCATTAATCATACCGCCTCCAAACATGGCATTGGCCACACCACCCATACCTTTCAGCCTGACATTCATCGACTTGTCACGCACCTGACCTACTCCAAACAAAGAATAGGGCGAGTCGGCATCAGCTTGAGCCATGGTATCGAAGCTGAAACAAGCCAGCAGGCATATCAGCCAAATGTTTTTCAGAAAATGTGTTCTCATAACCATAACATCTTAGGCACACACTTCCCTCTCTTCCTCCTTTATTCGAGTAGATGAGGGTTTAAGAGCGTGCAAATATCCGATTTTTTAACTCGTTAGACAAATTTTTATTGCTTTAATTACAAGCTAATTTTATTATATCACTGATTATCAACTAAAATGATATTTAAAAATAAAAAAATCACAATTTTTGAAGTTTTT
>JAEEGJ010007063.1_pt1 | contig 32809 bp, 27 predicted proteins | sample 8958761 | NCBI WGS metagenome assembly JAEEGJ01 (sample SAMN16246546, study PRJNA631951) | gut metagenome | biome: gut microbiome; feature: rumen; material: RS-attached | host: Bos | place: Iran: Karaj | collected 2018-10
ACTCTTCTTTTCCAGAATATAATCCAGAAGGGGAAGAACAACAGGTTCTATCGACTGACTGCTTTCCATTTCCGCCAGATGCGGTTTCGCCACTTCTGTTCCTTCTGATATAATGTCGACTATAATGCTCTCCAGCAGAGCCTGGGTGTCGGGATAATGCAAATAGAATGTTCCTCTGTTGAGATCTGCGCGGTCGGTCACGTCCCGGGCGGAGATTTCCTGAAAGTTTTTTTCCTGCATAAGGGCCAGCAGGCTTTCTTTCAGCATCCGCCTCGAGCGTTTCGCTCTTCTGTCTTCTGTATTTTTGTGCATTCTTCCATCCTACCTTTCGCGAACATCATATCTGTATTTTGCCGCATAATCAACAGTTTCAGGTCATAATGGAAAATTGTTGTATGATAGACATATGAATAATAACAGATGTATGTTGACATGAAAGGCCGCGATACGGTTGTCCGCCTTTTGTGGTATAATCTAAACTGTATTGGTATATCCCAAGGGTATGGGAGGATAGAATGAAAAAAATATTGCATATTCTGCTCGCGCTGGCGCTGGCGTTTTCCCTGGCAGCCTGCGCGGGTTCACAGGAAGAACCGCAGCCTGCGCCGGAGGTGCCCGAAAACGCCTCAGATCCGGCGGAACAGGTGAAACTGATCGCGGAGAACAGAGACCTCTGGCTTTCGACGGATCCGCAGCAGGCGGATCTGACGCAGTACGCCGTGGCTGACATGGACGAAAACGGCCGCCTGGAGCTGATCTCCACGGTCATGGAGGGGACGGGACGGTTCTCCACGACGCGCTTCTATGAAGTAAGCGAGGATTTTTCCAAACTGGAACCGGTCGAATACGATCTGGACGGCGCGCAGAGCGAAGCGGATCTGGGCTGGACCGGGAGCTTCCGCAGTTATAAAGGCGAGCTCGGCAATTTTGTCGTCGCGTCGGACCAGATGGCCAACGGCTACGCGGAAAATTATTATTACGAAGATTTCTTCGTGCTGCGCGACGGCGTGGTGAACGCGGGCACGATCTCGTACTGCCTCGTGCTGGCGGAGGATTCCAACGGCGACGGGGAACCGGAGCTGCACGCGTACTACTACGCCTCCGGCGACGAGGAAGAAGAACTGACCCCGGAAGCGTTCGCCCGTTCTGCAGACGATTTCTTCGGCTACGCTTACGACCGCTACGTGATGGATCTGCGCTGGAAGCAGTTCGACGAGGCGGCCAGGAAGAGCGAAGTGGACGTCCCGGCAGGGCTGGCCGATTCCTGGAGCGGGTTCGGTTTCCGCAAGAGCACGCAGGAATTCGAGTCCCTGTTCGTGGCTCCTTCGTCCTATTATGACGAATTATACGAGAACGGCGAAAAAGCCGCCATCACCTACGGCATGGAGAGCCTGCCGGATTACTGGACGCTGCAGGAGATCTCCACGGAACTCGAAGCGAGAAACGCCATCGAAGACGGGATCGACTGCCATATGATCATCGGTCAGGACGGCATGGTTTCCTTCAGCTTCAACGACCCGACGGACGCCCGCAGCCCCATCGAGCTCGAGGGCATGCCCCTCGCGATGGCGGAAGACGGCATGGGGGACCCGGCTGAAAGCGAGGACGGCGAAGGAAACGGCGCGGACTGGATGGTCGTGTTCAGCACGGAAGACGGACTGAACCGGTTCGAAGCGACGATAGGCCCCGACGACGGACGGCTGTACGTCACCTGGTACTGGTGGAGCGAAGAGGATCCCGGCGCAGATCCGGTGATCGAAAAAATGGTATTTACGAACGGAGTGGGTTGATATGAAGAAGATCTTAAGCATTTTCCTGACAGCGGCGCTTCTGTTCTCCCTGGGCGCCTGCACCTCTTCCGAAAGCGGAGGCGGACCGGAACCCACGCGGGAGCCGGCTTCCGTGGAAGACCAGCTCGCTTTGCTGGTCGCGAACAAAGACGTCTGGCTGGCCAAAGACAGCCTGTATCCGGCGTTCTACGCGGTCACGGACCTGAACGGAAACGGCCGGCTGGAGCTGATCTGCGACGAACCGGGCGACGACTGGTCGAACGTGGATACGTTCTATGAGATCAGCGAAGACGGCGAGACGCTGGAAAAACTGGCGTTCCCGTTCGGGGAGGATCACTCCCATCCGGATCTCGCCGACCAGGACGCTTTCCGCATGTACGTCGGGCAGGAGGGCCGCTATCTGGTCGCGAACGACAATATCTATATGGGGCCCGTCCAGGCGGCGGATTACCAGGCCTATCACGTGCAGGATTTCCTTTTCCTGGGCGAGAACGGCGTGGAAGCGGGCGACATCGCCTGGTGCATGATGATCGACGAGGACACGAACGGCGATACGCTGAGCGAGTATCATATCTATTACTATACCGGCGGGGACACCAACGAACCGCTGGACGGCGAAGGCTACAGGAACGCGGCGTCCGAGCAGTTCCCGGGCTATAACGAAGAGGTCTGCAGGATCGCCTGGTGGACGCTGGGCGACGATACGGAGGCAGATGAAGAGGCGCTGACGACCGGCCTGACGTATTCCTGGAACGGCTTCTCCGTCGAGCCGGACGACGCGCAGTTCGCGGAACTGGCAACGGATCCGTATTACGACTTCTACGCGGCGGGCGCCGGCGGCGCGAAGATCTACCGCGAAGGCGAGGAAGCGCCTTACTTCCCGAGCTTCCGCGATATTTACGGCACCTGGTACCTGCAGAGCGCATGGAACGACGACGGCATCACGTACGTGGGCGCGGGCCTTTCCACGGGCGAGCTGAACATCCTCGACAGCGGGCAGCTCTACATGAATTACAACAACGAAAACGACCCGAGAGGACCGTATCTCATCACGGAGATGAACATGACCAGCGACAGCCTCGCCGAGGGCGAGGCAGCCGACGACTGGGTCATCGTGTACGAGTCGGACGACGGCATGTGGCAGATGCAGCTGCGCCCGGATCCGGACAACGACGCCATGTACGTCACGTGGTACGAGTGGCCGGATGGCGACCGCAGCGCGGAGCCCACCGGCATGAACCTGGTCTATTCCAGGATCGCGGGATGAAGAGGGGCATCAAGATCGTGCTCGGCATTCTCGCGGCGGTCATTCTGATCGGGGCGGTCACGTTCTGCATCTCCGAATCCCTGGTGATCCGCGCCAGTAAGGGGCAAAACTACGACGATGCGGATTACATCATCGTGCTGGGCGCCAAGGTGGATCCCTGGGGTCCGTCCCGGGCGCTGGACGACCGGCTGCGGGCGGCGCTCGCCTATCTGGAAGATCATCCGGACTGCAGAGCCGTCGTGACCGGCGGGCAGGGACCGGACGAGGTGATGAGCGAAGGCCGGTGCATGCGGGACTGGCTGCTGGAGAAGGGGATCGCCCCACAGCGGGTCATCGCCGAGGAGAAGGCGTCCGACACCCGGGAGAACCTGAGGTTTTCCTGCGAACTTATCGCGGAAGACTGCGGAACGGACTGGCGCGATCAGAAACTGGTGATCGTATCCAGCGAGTATCACCTCTGCCGCGCGGCTTACGTGGGACGGCACCTGCTGGACTACGAGTTCGGCACCTACCCGGCGCCGACGAGCCTGCAGGCGTACAAGATCCGCTACTTCATCCGCGAAGCGCTGGGCATGGTCTATACGAGATTGTTTTACATATAACGTTGAACAGATAAAGGAGACATCATGAAAGTTAAACTCTACTGCAAACAGGCGGCACAGGAGGAATTCCTGGATCAGCTCTTCAAGGGTTACGGGCTGGAATACGACGCGACGGAGGATCAGCCGTCGCTGCAGGATTATAAGGATCTGAAGGGACAGGGCTTCGACGCGGTCATCTCCATCCCCCATCCCACCAGCGATCCGGAATTCGACGCGCTGCAGGAAGCCGGCGTCAAGCACGTCATCACGCAGTCCGTCGGTTTCGACCACTTCGACAAAGAGTCCGCAAAGCGCCACGGCATCGGCATCCATCACGCGGTGTATCCGCCCCAGAGCGTGGCCAGCTACGCGGTGATGTGCATCCTGATGGCGGCCAGAAGGGCGGAGACCATCCTTCGCCACTACCGCGAGAAGGATTTCCGCATCAACGACTGCCGGGGCCACGACCTGTCCGAACTGACGGTCGGCATCATCGGCACGGGCAAGATCGGCCAGTGCGTGGCGAAGCGCCTGCGCGGCTTCGAGTGCAGGATCCTCTGCTACGATATCTATCAGAACGACGGCCTGAAGGAATTCTGCGAATACGTCTCCATGGAGGAACTGCTGGCGCAGTCCGACATCGTTACGCTCCACGCGTTCGCGAGCCCGGAGAACCATCATCTGATCGACGCGGAAAAGCTGGCGCTCATGAAGCCCTCCGCCTATATCGTCAATACTGCCCGCGGCGACCTGATCGACACCTGGGCGCTGATCGAAGCCCTGAGGGCGAAAAAACTGGGCGGCGCGGTGCTGGACGTCATGGAGAACGAATCCGGCTACTATTACACGGATCAGCGCAATAACCCCGTGCCCGAGATGATACTGGCGCTGGAAGCTCTGCCCGAAGTGACGCTGCTGCAGCACATGGCGTTCTGCACGTATCTGTCCGCCAACGAACAGCTGAAGACGGCGATCGAAGCCAGCTACCTGGCGCTGAACGGGCTGCCCAATCCCTACGAGATCAAGTAAACGGAGGAATCCATGATTTTTGTGATCCAGCGGGTCACCGAAGCGAAGGTGACCATCGGCGGCGAAGTACGCGGCGAGATCGGAAAAGGCCACATGGTCCTGATCGGCGTCGCGGACACCGACACGAAGGAGATCGCGGACAAGATGGTCCGCAAGATGTGCAACCTGCGCATCTTCGAAGACGAGAACGGCAAGACGAATCTGTCTCTGGCGGACGTGGGCGGCAGCCTGCTGCTGATCTCGCAGTTTACGCTCTACGCAGACTGCAGAAAGGGCAACCGGCCGTCCTTCACCGGCGCGGGCGCGCCGGATATGGCCAGCGACATGTACGAATACATCATCGAACAGGCGAAAACGTATTGTCCAAACGTGCAGCGCGGCGAATTCGGCGCCGACATGAAGGTGAGCCTGACAAACGACGGCCCCTTCACCATCGTCCTCAATTCAAAAGATTTATAGTCTCTATCAAATCCATCAATGTTTTGATGGATTTGTTTTGTGGTAAGATGTATTTGACGGAAACTGAATTCATAATACAGGAGGTATGTTTATGGATAGCAGCAGTAAATTCGCACAAAGAATCCACACAATGGCGGGCTCCGCGGAAGTCGTCCGCGGCCTGTTCAATTCCCTTGCCGATCCCGAACTGATCTCCCTGAGCATCGGCGCGCCTGCGAAGGAGGCTCTGCCCGTAGAAAGAGTCCGCGAGATCGCCAACGACGTGCTGAAGAGAGACGGCAGAGGCGTGGAAGCCCTGCAGTACGGTCCGCTGCTCGGCGTCAAGGATCTGAGAGAGATCATCGTCGACCAGCTGCTGGCGCCTAAGGGCGTCAAGACCGACGCGGATCACATCATGATCACGACCGGCGGTCTGGAGACCATCTCCCTCACCTGCGAGATCTACATCAACCCCGGCGACGTGGTGCTCGTCGAAAGACCCACGTTCGTACACGCGGTCGAGACCTTCGAGATGTTCGAGGCGAAGTGCATCGGCGTCGAGATGGACGAAGACGGCATGAAGATGGACGACCTGGAGGCGAAGATCAAGAAATATAATCCGAAGATGATCTACGTCATCCCGACGTTCCAGAATCCGTCCGGCAGAACGCTGACCCTGGAGAGAAGAAAGAAGATCGCCGAACTGGCGGAACAGTACGACGTGCTGGTGTTCGAGGACGACCCCTACAGAGACATCCGCTTTACGGGTCACGACCTGGCGCCGATCAAGAGCTTCGACAAGGCCGGCAAGGTCATCCTGGGCAACTCGTTCTCCAAGATCTTCTCCGCGGGAAGCAGACTGGGCTACATCGTAGGCCTGCCCGAAATGATGCAGCCGCTGCAGGACGTCAAGACGGCCATGAACTCCCATACGTCCATGCTGCCGCAGGTCCTGTGCGCTGAGTTCTTCAAGAGAGGGTACTATCCGGAGCACCACGAGATGATCTGCAGCCTGTACAGAGAACGCTGCCAGAAGATGATGGAGTGCATCGAGGAATACTTCCCGAAGGGCACGAAGTGGACCGTTCCCGACGGCGGCCTGTTCACCTGGGCGCAGCTGCCCGGCGGTCTGAACACGACCCAGCTGAGAGAAGAAGCCATCACACGGCCTGACGTCAAGGTCGCGTTCGTCGCGGGCGAGAAGTTCTTCACCGACGGCGAGCCTGTCACGAACTGCATGCGCATCAGCTTCGGCGCCGTACCTCCCGAAAATATCGAGAAGGCTACGAAGAAGCTGGGCAAGATGCTTTGCGACAAGCTGAAGTAAGGAGTAGAATAAAACCCGGCGGGAGATTTTCCTGCCGGGTATTTTTATGGCGTATCTTTGTTTTGCGGGATTCAGCGCGGCGCTGCTGCTGTGCGTCATCACGGGACAGTCTACGGCATACGCCCTGACGGCGGGGCTCGTGCTGTTTTTGTGGTACGGCAGGCGGGAAGGGCATTCGTGGACGGCTCTGCTGCGCATGTGCCGGGACGGGATCTGGCGCAACCGCTATATCTTCCTGAACTTCGTGTTTATCGGCATGCTGACGGCGAGCTGGCGGGCGTCCGGCACTATTCCCTACGTCGTGACCGCGGCGACCGGCCTGATCCGTCCGTCCATCTTCCTGATGATGGCCTTCGTACTGTGCAGCCTGATCTCCTTTCTGACGGGCACCGCCATGGGGACCGCGGCGACCATGGGGGTCATCAGCATGGCCATGGCGTCCGCGATGGACGTGAGCGCCGTCCTGACGGGTGGCGCGGTGCTGTCCGGCTGCTATTTCGGCGACCGCATGTCTTCGGTCTCGTCCAGCGCGCTGCTGGTGAGCGGCCTGACAGAGACCGATATCTACGATAATATCCGCAACATGGCGAAGAGCTGCGCCGTTCCGTTCTTCGCCAGCTGTCTGGTCTATCTGGCGCTTGGTCTGTCCTCGCATCACGGCAGTGCCGTTCCGGATCTGCGCGGCATGTTCTCCCGGGAGTTTATCCTGTCTCCGCTGTGCGTTCTGCCTGCGGCCGTGCTGCTGGCGCTGGCGGCTTTCAAAAAGAACATGCGCCTGACGATGGGCTGCAGCACGCTGACGGCGGTCATCCTGACGGTTCTGCTGCAGCACATGGACCCGCAGGAACTGCTTCCGCTGCTGTGGCGCGGCTACCGGACGGCGGATCCCACGCTCTCCGCGGTCCTGAACGGCGGCGGCATCCTGTCCATGCGGCGCATCGCGCTGATCTTCACGTTCGTATCCGCGTTCTCCGGGATCTTCCGCGGAACGCATCTGCTGGACGGCCTGCACGGTCTGGTGCACCGTCTGTCGCGAAAGACCGTTCCCTTCGGCGCGAGCTATCTGACCGCCCTCGTCACGTCCGTCGTTTCCTGCAACCAGACGCTGAACGTCGTGCTCACCCACGAACTGTGCGGCGATCTCTACCAAACGAAAAGCGAAGCCGCCCTTGCTCTGGAAGACTCCGCTATCGTTACCTGCGCGTATTGGCCCTGGTCTGTCGGCGCGGCGAGCGTGCTCTCCACCGTCGCGGCGCCGGACCTGTCCATTCTTCTCGCTTTCTATATTTTCCTGCTCCCGCTCTGGCACCTGCTTACCGATATTCGTAAAGCCCGAGCCCGGAACCCACGTTCTTCATAAAGTCCTGCACGTTCGTGACGATGCTCTTGGCGGACAGGGAGCCCCGGTCGCCTAGTTTGCTTGCCACGAAATCGGAGGAATCCACCATGTAGAAGTAGACCGGCCGTATGGTGCCGTCCGCCAGCACGCGGTACGTCGGAGTCATGTTGCCCGTCGCGATCGTGTGCAGCATGGTCGCCATGCCGATGACGGTCGTCGCCCTGCGCACGTGGGACCGGATCATATCCTGTCCTTCGTAGGCGTGCTCGTAGACCTCCGGCAGGGGGCCGTCGTCGCGGATGGATCCGTTCAGCACGAAGGGCACGCTGTGCTTGACGCAGCTGTAGATGATGCCGCTGTCGATGCCTTCTCCCTCGATGAACGCGGGGATGGATCCGTAGGTGTTGATGGCGTTGATGGTCTCCAGATGGTTGTAGTGACCCATATGGTGCAGTTTCTGGTTGCGGATGTCGCAGCCCAGGGCCGTGCCCAGATAGGCGCCTTCCAGGTCGTGGGTCGCCAGCGCGTTGCCCGCCAGCAGGGCCTGGCAGTAGCCCTCCGCGATCATACGGGACATGATCTCCCGGGCGGTGACGTCGAAACTGCAGGCCGGGCCGAGCACCCACACCACGTAGCCGCCGTGTTCCTTTTCGTATTTCAGAAGGTTCACGAGCCGGTCATAGTCGTAGGTGAAGCTGGTCTCGCGGTTGCGGCTGCGGCGGAAGGAGAACACGTTCTCGGCGCTTTCTTCTTCGTCGCTCGTAAAGCAGTCCGCGTGCACGTAGATGCCTTCGGAGGCGTCTTCGGTGCGCCCGGTGATCACCAGATCGCCCTCGCGGATGTTGCGGAACTCGACGACCTGCACCTCGCCGTCCCGCCAGACTGCCACCGCGTCCATGCGGGTGTCCTTCGCCAGATGCCACTGCCCGCCGATCTTGAAATACTCCGGGTAGATGGACGTGGCGTGGAAATTTTTCGGCGCCGCTTTGGCGCGGGGCGCTTTTTCCAGCCTGCAGTCGGGCGCGTCCGTAAACTGTTTCTGCGTAAGATCCGGTTCGAGATAGGTGTTGAGTTTAAACATGATGTCGGTCCTTTGCCTGGTGCGGCGTTCGCTCCGGTCTCGATGAGCCTCTTTAGATGCCCCCCCCTCGGGGTCCTGTCGGCCAACACATCCTCATGCCATCGCTGCGTTCACTAGCGACGGGAGCCAACTTGGGAGTCGCATCGTTCACTCCGCTTGGCACGAGCCTCTTTGGCCGCCACCCCTCGGGGGATAATATATAAATTGGTTTGCATTGTAGCACAGGAAAAACAAGAATGGAATACGGAATAGAGTTTAGACTATTTTGCGAATCTCATATGGATATCTGTATTGAAAATATTGATATTTCAACGGTTTCTTGCTAAACTGAATTATAGACTGAGAAAAGGACGGCAAAAGAAACTTTGAAGAGATCGCAGAACAATACAAAAGGGAAGATCGTTTCCGCGGCCTGGAAGCTGTTTTACGAGCAGGGCTACGACCGCACGACGGTGGACGACATCGTGGAGGCGTCGGGCACGTCGAAGGGTTCCTTCTATCATTATTTCGAGAGCAAGGAGTCTCTGCCGGCGTCGCTGTCCTACCTGTTCGACGAGAAGTACGAAGAACTGATGGAGGCGATGGACCCCGCGATGGGGGTCATCGACAAACTGGTGTACATGAACCAGGAACTGTTCCTGATGATCGAAAACACGGTCTCCATCGATATCCTCAGCCGCCTGTTCGCGTCGCAGCTGGTTTCCGGCGGCGAACGCAGCCTGCTCGATCCCACCCGCACCTACTACAAACTGCTGCGGCAGGTCGTGATCGAGGGCCAGCAGCAGGGGCTGTTCCGGGAGGAGTTCACCACGCAGGACGTCACCCGGGCCTACGCCACCTTCGAGCGGGGGCTGATGTACGACTGGTGCATCTCCCACGGCAGTTATTCCCTGACCCAATATTCCATGCAGCTGCTGCCGCAGTATCTGCAGGGCTTCTGCAAAGACAGATAAAGGAGAGACAGATGAGCAAATACGGATTGAGAAAAGTACCCATGCGCAAATTCGAGCACGAGGTGAAGGAAAAGGAACTGATCGCCGCCATTCTGGACACGGCCCCGTTCGTGGTCGTGTCGGCGACGGACGAGGACGGGCTGCCGTATTCCGTGCCTCTGTGCTACGGCGCGGTGTGCGACGAGGAGGGCGTGCGCCTCTATATCCATTCGGCGCGCGAAGGCCGCAAGGTGGACCTGTGGCGCAAGGAACCCGTCGTCACCTGCGTGTGCGCCTACCTCTATAACAACACGGATCCGGACTTCTATTACCGCGACGTGTTCCACGATTACCGCAGCGTCATGCTGCGCGGCAAGCTGACCCAGGTGAAGCGCGAAGAGTTCCGCAGCCGGCACGGCGAAGCGGTACAGGCCATGCTGCGCCATTACGGCAGAGGTCCCTCGCATTTCTCCGTGCCCCATTACGCCTGGATGGACGTATTCGTGGTCACCTGCCCCTGGGAGGACGTCTCCTGCAAGGCGGAAGGCCCCATGGCGGACATGAAGTACGTGAAGTTCCCCGAAAAGGGCGATCCCCCGGTGACGGACCCCAACGAATACGAGTGGTTCATGTGCCGCAAATATTTCGAGACGCCGCCCGTTGCGGCAGACGGACGGACCGCGCCGCTGCTGCCCTCCGTCAGCGGACCGGCGAAGATCGACGCGTCGAAGATCGTCGTGGAGACGGACTGGAGCGACAGGGAAGAGCACGTGGACGTCGACGCGTATCCGCTGCTGCTGAAAGAGGGTGGAAAACTGGAGCGCCGCTACGACATCGTGTTCTACAACCAGCCGGAGACGTTCCGCACGGAAGGCGCGAAGCACCTGGAGGACGATATCGAAAACGTGCTCGGTCTGGAGAAATACTGCCTGGATCTGGACGTTCTGGCAGAGGACTACGAGTCCGTTGCCCTGGTCGCGGGCGTCTATGACGCAGCGCGCAGCGGCAAGGACCTGAGCAGCGTTTCCGGCCTCCGCGTGATCCTGAAGGACGCTTCCACCGGCGAAGCGCTGGCCAGTTACGCGGCAGGAGAGGTCCCGGCGGGCAAGCAGGCCATGCAGATCGCGCGCCTGGCGAAGGCTGCGGACGGCTGGTATCTGCTGCCCGAAGAGAAGACGTTCGACGACTGGCTGATCCCGTCCGTCTTCGCGCAGTACGGATTGGAGCACTGGAGAGAGTAGAGGCGGATGCGGATCTATCCCTTTACAGAAGAATACGCGCTGTATCTGCGGGACGAATCCCGGTCCGTCGGCGAAGCAGCCTGGATCTGTTTTCCTGTCTGCGAGGAAGACGTGCGCGAAGCGCTGTCCTTCGCCAGGGAGAAGGACCTCTGCGTGACGACGCAGGGCGGGCGGACCGGTCTCGCCGCCGGCTGCGTGCCCCATGGCGGACTCGTCCTGAACCTCAGCCGCATGGACCGCGTTTTAGGCGCCGAACGGGAAGGGGACGCCGTTTTGCTGCGGACGCAGCCCGGCGTGCTGCTGACGAATCTTCGCAAAGCGGTCGCGGCTCTGCAGCCGGAATACGGCGCACTGTTCTTTCCGCCGGATCCGACGGAGACCACGGCCAGCATCGGCGGCATGACCGCCTGCAACGCGTCCGGCGCCCGGACGTACCGCTACGGCGCTGCGCGCAGGCACGTGGAAGGCCTGCGGGTCATGCTGGCGGACGGGCGCAGCGTGACCCTGAGAAGGGGCGAACAGATGGCCTCCGGCCGCTGCCTGCGGCTGCGCTGCGACGACGGCAGCCGGGTGCTCCTGCCCCTGCCTTCCTACCGAATGCCGTCCGTGAAAAACGCTTCCGGATACTTTATCGAATACGGCATGGACGCCGTGGACCTGTTCGCGGGCAGCGACGGCACGCTGGGCGTCATCACGGAGATCCTGCTGCGCCTGACGCCGCTTCCGGCGCAGATCTGGGAATGCGGCCTGCTGCTGAAGACCGAAGCGCAGGCGCTGGAACTGACGGACGCGCTGCGGCGCAGCTGCCCGCGGCTGGCTTCCATCGAATTCTTCGACGCCGGCGCGCTGCGGGTCCTGAAGGACCGCAAGGCGAAGGACGCATCGCTTCGCGGCATTGCGGACGTGCCGGACGGCGTGCAGGCGCTGCTCTTCGTCGAGATCCACGCGGATTCGAGGGAAGAGGCGTTCGGCGAACTGGAGCGGGTCACGGCCTGCCTGAAGGACTGCGGCGGCGATCCGGACCGCACCTGGTTCGGCTGGAACGCTGCGCAGATCGCCCGCTTCAAGGAGTTCCGCCACGCGGTGCCCGAATCCGTCAACATGCTGATCGACGAGCGGCGCAAGACGCATCCGCAGATCACGAAGCTCGGCACCGACATGTCCGTGGAAGATAAAGATCTGAAGCGGGTGTTCGCCATGTACCGGGAGGGGCTGGCGGAACTGGGCCTGCAATCCGCGATCTGGGGCCATATCGGCAACAACCACGTGCACGTGAACATCCTGCCCCGGGATCTGGACGACTACCGCCGCGGGAAGGAATTGTACGCGGCCTGGGCGCAGCGGGTCACGGACATGGGCGGCGCCGTGAGCGCCGAACACGGCGTGGGTAAACTGAAAGCGTCGTTCCTGGAGACCATGTACGGTCCGCGGGCCATCGGGGAGATGCGCGCGCTGAAGCAGGCGCTGGATCCCCGGGGCATGCTGAATCCCGGCAATCTGTTTCCCGTCTGACAAACAATTAAAAATATTTATCAATATCATCAAAAAAATTGATTAAACCTCTTGCTTACGATCCCCTGCAGGCGTAGAATTGTTACATTACTACAACCTGCAGGGATCTTTTTTCGTTTAGACAAAACAAGGAGGCAGACATGTTGAAAGTGGTCAAATTCGGAGGATCCTCCGTGGCATCCGCGGAGCAGTTCCGGAAAGTCAAGGCGGTCATGGAGGCGGACCCGGCCCGCAGGGTGGCCGTGATCTCCGCTGCCGGCAAGCGAACACCGGACGACCACAAGATGACAGACCTGCTCTATCTGGTCCACGCGCATCTGCGCTACGGCGTGCCGGCGGACGATATCCTGGCAGTTCTGCGCAGCCGTCTGGTCGAGATCCGGGACGGACTCGGCCTGGCTTTCCCCATCGAGCGGGAGTTCGACGGATACGCGGCGTCGCTTTCCAAAGAGACCGGCGCGGATGAGCTCGTGTCCCGGGGCGAATACTTCACGTCCCGCCTGATGGCGGAATACCTGGGCTTCGCCTTTGTGGACGCGGCGGATGTCGTACAGTTCACCTATGAAGGAAAGATCGACGAGGAGAAGACGTACGCGGCGATCCGCGGCGCGGCTTCTGAACGCGGACGCATCGTCATCCCCGGTTTTTACGGCAGGCTGCCCGGCGGGCGCGTCAAGACGCTGACCCGCGGAGGCTCCGACGTGACCGGCGCTCTCGCCGCGGCGGCTATCGGCGCGGACGTGTACGAGAACTGGACTGACGTCTCGGGCATCCTGATGGCAGACCCGAGGATCGTGGACCGTCCCAGTTCCATCCGGCAGATCACCTACGCGGAGCTGAAGGAACTCACGATGATGGGGGCTTCCGTCCTGCACGAGGACGCGGTGGAACCGGTGCGCAGGGCGGGGATCGCGCTGAATATCCGCAACACCAACGATCCCGCGGATCCCGGCACCATGATCGTGGAGAAGGTGGAGAACGAAGAGGACAGCGAGCATTTCATCACCGGGCTCGCGGGCAAGCGGAACTTTACGGCGCTCACCCTGTCGAAACGCGACATGGAAGACTCGCAGACGCTGATCAAAGCGCTGCAGATCCTGGACCGTCACAAGGTGTTCGTCGAACACGTCACCCTGGGGCTGGACAGCTTTTCCATCATGTTCTCCACCGAGGAGGCGGAAGAGGATCTGTACGAGATCGTCGCCGAGATGAAAAGCGAGTGCCGCCCGGACAAAGTCGACATCCAGGAAAAACTGGCCCTCATCTCTGTCGTCGGGCGCAGGATGATGTACCGGCCCGGTACGTCCGGCAAACTGTTCGCCGCGCTGGGCGATAAAAACGTAAATATCCGCACGATCAAGCAGGGCGCTGACGAATTGTCCATCATGGTCGGCGTAAAGAACGAAGATTTTGAAAAAGCCGTCAGGGCTTTATATGAAGAATTCGCAGGATAGGAGGCATACGTATGGGTTACAGGATCGCAGTGCTCGGCGCGACCGGAGCGGTCGGCCGCGAAATGATCAACGTTTTGGAAGAATACCGCATCCCCGTGGACGAACTGAAGCTGCTGGCCAGCGCCAGGAGCGCAGGGCAGACCGTGACGTTCTGCGGCAGCGAAGTGGCCGTGGAGGAAGCGGCGGAGGACAGCTTCGGCGGCATGGATTTCGTCCTCGGCGCCGTGCAGAACCCCATGTCCGTGCGCTTTGCCCCCGCCATTAAGAAGAGCGGCGCCGTCTACATCGACAACAGCTCCGCGTTCCGCCACGACCCGGAAGTGCCCCTGGTCGTGCCCGAGATCAACGGAGAAGACGCATTCGCCCACAAAGGCATCATCGCCAACCCCAACTGCTCCACGATCATCACGATGGTCGCCATCGGCGCTCTGGCGAAGCTGTCGCCGGTCCGCACCATGGTCGCCAGCACGTATCAGGCGGTCTCCGGTGCTGGACAGGGCGGATTGGAAGAACTGAACCGCCAGCTGGACGACCTGCACGAGGGCAGAACGCCGGAGGCGAAGACGTTCCCTGCGCAGATCGCCATGAACGTGCTGCCTTACATCGGTTCGTATCAGGATAACGGTTATACGTCCGAAGAGATGAAGCTGCAGAACGAAGGCCGCAAGATCCTCCACCTGCCGGATCTGCGGGTCAGCTGCACCTGCGTGCGCGTGCCTGTCATGCGGTCCCACTCCATCTCGGTCACGCTCCGCACGGAGCGGAAGATCTCCGTCGAAGAGGCGAAGGCTGCCATCGCCGCGTTCCCCGGCGCCGCACTGATGCCGGCAGAAGCGGACCGCGACTGGCCGACCCCGCTGGATACGTCCGGCCAGGATACAGTCTACGTTGGCCGCATCCGCGAAGACCTGACGGATGAGAACGGTCTTTGCCTGTGGTGCTGCGGCGATCAGGTGCGCAAAGGAGCCGCCAGCAACGCGGTCCAGATCCTGAAATTGTTGGTCGGACGCTAGGAAAACACAACATCTTGGGGACGCCCGGAAAGTTCAAAAAACCTTAGAAAAAATAGCCCAAAAACGATTGACACTTGAACCGTTTTGGGCTATTATTCATTAGTCACGCTATACCCACAAGTGGGTATGTGTGTTTTTCGTGCGTTATCAATCCGCTTTTTAAAGCGTTTATCTGGAGGAAAAACGAATGGCTAATGACGTAAGAGTCAAGGTAACCTTATCTTGCACCGAATGCAAACAGAGAAACTACAACACCACCAAGAACAAGAGAAACAATCCCGAGCGTCTTGAGATGATGAAGTACTGCAAGTTCTGCAGAAAAGAAACCCTGCACAGAGAAACGAAGTAGTAAGGAAAGGAACCTGGAACAATGGCAGATACAGCTGCAAAGGCAAAGAAACCGGGTAAGTTCAGCGAATATTTCAAGGGCGTCAAGACCGAACTGAAGAAGGTCGTCTGGCCCACCAGAAAAGAGCTGTACAAGTACACCATCGTCGTTCTTCTGGTCTGCGCGTTCTTCGCGCTGTTCTTCTGGCTCCTGGATACCGGCTTCCTGGCCATCCTGGAAAAAGTCCTGAAGATCACCATGTAGGAGCGATCCCATGTCCGAAGATAAGATCCTGGATCAGGAACTGAATACCCCGTCCCCCGCCCGGGTGCTCGACGAAAGAGACGAGATCCCGGCTGGTTTCCTGCGCCGCAGCAAGGAACCGAAGTGGTACGTGGTGCATACGTATTCCGGTCACGAGAACAAGGTCAAGGTCAATCTGGAAAAGCTGGTCGAGAACAGAGGCATGCAGGACCTCGTCCTGCAGGTCATCGTTCCCACGGAGACCGTCTATGACCGCGACAGCGGCAAGAGCAAGGAAAGAAAGATCTTCCCCGGCTACGTCATCGTCAAGATGATCGTCACGAACGAATCCTGGTACCTGGTGAGAAACACCCAGGGCGTCACCGGTTTCGTCGGCCAGGGCTCCGAACCCATTCCTCTCTCCGACGAGGAAGTCCGCCGCATGGGCATCGAGAAGACCGTCATCGTCATGGATATCCATCCGGGCGATTCCGTCAAGGTCATCACGGGTCCGTTCAAGGGCTTCGCCGCCACGGTGGAGGAAGTGAACCCGGACAAGCAGACCATCAAGGCGAAGGTCGACATGTTCGGACGTTCCACGCCCGTCGAACTGGAATACGACCAGGTAGATAAACTGTAAATAACGGGGACAGCCCCGTGGAAAGGAGAATACTATGGCAAAGAAAGTCGAAGGCTTTGTAAAGCTGCAGATCGCTGCCGGCAAGGCGAATCCCGCGCCTCCCGTAGGTCCCGCCCTCGGTCAGCATGGTGTCAACATCATGGAATTCTGCAAGCAGTTCAACGCCCGCACGCAGGACCAGGCCGCCGAAGGGATGATCATTCCCGTCGTCATCACGGTCTATGCCGACAAGTCTTTCACGTTCGTCACGAAGACGCCGCCCGCACCCGTTCTGATCAAGAAGGCTGCCGGTCTGGACAAGGCTTCCGGTGAACCGAACAAGAAGAAGGTCGGTAAGATCACGCACGCGCAGGCAGAAGAGATCGCAAAGACCAAGATGCCCGATCTGAATGCTGCAAGCATTGAGAGTGCCGTCGAGATGATCAAAGGCACTGCCAGAAGCATGGGTATCATCGTAGAAGAGTAGTTGATGGGAGGCTGTAACAGGCCGTTAGTACCACAAGGAGGAACCAAATGCCTAAAAGAGGTAAGAAGTATCAGGACGCTGTCAAGCAGTATGACAAGTCCGCACAGTACGAGATCGACGAAGCGTTCGAGATCCTGTGCAAGATCGCTACTGCAAAATTCGACGAGACCATCGAGGCTCATTTCAGACTGGGCGTAGACGGCCGCCACGCAGACCAGCAGGTCCGCGGCGCTATCGTGCTCCCCAACGGAACCGGTAAGTCCAAGAGAGTTCTCGTATTCGCGAAGGGCGACAAGGCCCACGAAGCGGAAGCAGCCGGTGCTGACTTTGTCGGCGCAGAGGAGCTGGCAGACAAGATCAGAACCGAAAACTGGTTCGATTTCGACGTAGTCGTCGCGACCCCCGACATGATGGGCGTCGTCGGCAGACTCGGTAAGCTGCTCGGCCCCAAGGGTCTCATGCCCAGCCCCAAGTCCGGTACCGTCACCATGAACGTTGCTCAGGCTCTGTCCGAGATCAAGGCAGGTAAAGTCGAGTACCGTCTGGACAAGCAGAACATTATCCACACACCGATCGGCAAGGCTTCTTTCGGACCGCAGAAACTGAAGGAAAACTACATGGCCCTTCTGGAAGCTATTGTCAAGGCCAAGCCGGCCGCAGCCAAGGGACAGTACATCAAGTCCGCCGCCATCGCAAGCTCGATGAGCCCGGGCGTCAAGCTGAACCCCGCAAAGCTGGGCTAGCAGGCAAGTAAAGGCCGGATCGCAACACAAAACAGAATATAAAACTGTAGACAGCAGGTGCGCTGAGGTTCAGCGCTTAATATCCAGCCGAGGTTACGATTCATAAACAAGCCTTTTCCGTCTGCAGACACCGAAAAGGCTTTCTTTCGGGAAAGCCGGAAAGGAGAATAGATGTCAGTAGAAAATCTGAAGATCAAAGCTGCTGTGATCGAAGAGATCAAAGGAAAGCTCGAAAAAGCAGAATCTGCAGTGGTCATCGACTACATCGGAACGACTGTAGAACAGGCGAACGCGCTGAGAAAGAGTCTTCGTGAAGCAGGCGTAGATTACACCGTATACAAGAACACGCTCATGGCAAAGGCCATCGAGGGCACCAAGTACGAAGGACTGAAGGACGTCCTGAACGGCCCCTCCGCTCTGGCGATCAGCTATGAGGACGCCACGGCTCCCGCGAGAGTCCTGGCAAAGTCCATCAAGGACTTCGGCAAGATGGCGTTCAAGGCCGGCGTCGTAGAAGGAACCCTTTATGACGCAGCCGGCATGCAGGCCATCGCCAGCATTCCCAGCAGAGACGAACTCATCGCGAAGTTCATGGGAAGCATCCAGAGCCCGGTCGGCAAGATGGTCCGCACATTCCAGGCCATCGCCGATGCCAAGGCAGAATAATCGCTGCAAAGCGAAACCATACAAACGGGCTTCGGAAAGCCCATGCATCATGAGAATTTAATAAGGAGAAATACAATGACTAAGGAACAGATTATTGAAGCCATCAAAGCGATGACAGTTCTGGAACTCAACGAGCTGGTCAAGGCTTGCGAAGAAGAATTCGGCGTATCCGCAGCAGCTCCCGTAGCAGTTGCCGGCGCAGCCGCAGCACCCGCTGAAGAAGAAAAGGATGAATTCGACGTCGTACTCGAATCCGTCGGTTCTGAAAAGATCAAGGTCATCAAGGTCGTCAGAGAGATCACCGGCCTGGGCCTGAAGGAAGCCAAGGACCTGGTAGACAACGCTCCCAAGGCTCTGAAGGAAGGCGCTTCCAAGGCAGAAGCAAACGAGATCAAGGCCAAGCTGGAAGAAGTCGGCGCTACCGTCGCTCTGAAGTAGTCTGTACTCGAACTGAAGATCCAAAGGGTTGTTCTGCGTGAGCAACCCTTTTGGGGTCTTTTTGTGGGCCGTATTTTTATCGGATATCGCCGCACATTTTTATTACTTCACATAGATTTTAAGGAGGGAATACAATGCCCCAACCCCAAAAATTCGGCAGAAAGCAGCGCATGAGCTTCTCCAAGATCGAGACGGTTCTGCCCATGCCCAACCTCATACAGATCCAGAAAGACTCCTATGATTGGTTTATCAAAGAGGGTCTTGCTGAGGTTTTTGAGGACATATCCCCCATCCGGGACTATGCGGACAATCTGGCGCTCGAATTCGTCGATCACTACATCTCCGACGAGACGAAGTACGATCAGGAAGAGTGCAAGGAGAGAGACGCTACTTATGCCGCGCCTTTAAAGGTAAAGGTACGCCTCATCAACCAGGAGACTGGCGAGGTCAAGGAGCAGGAAGTCTTTATGGGAGATTTCCCCATAATGACGGAGAAGGGCACGTTCATCTACAACGGCGCGGAGCGCGTCGTGGTCACGCAGCTGGTCCGTTCGCCCGGACCGTACTACGAAGTGACCGTAGATAAGTCCAACAACAAGCTGTTCTCCACCACGATCATTCCCAACAGAGGTGCCTGGCTGGAATACGAAACCGATTCCAACGAGGTCATTTCCGTGCGCGTGGACCGCACCAGAAAGCAGCCCGTCACGGAACTTCTGAGAGCGTTGGCATACAATTCCGTAGAAGCGAAGGTGGAATCGGAAAGACGCAAGAACCCCGGGATCTCCGAGGAAGACCTGCACAAGAAGATCCGCCGCTACGGGGAATTCCGTACGTCCATCGCCGCCAGCCTGCAAGAAGGCTCTAACGAAGAGATCTACGCGATCTTCGGCCAGGACGAAAGACTCATGAAGTCGATCGCCAAGGATCCGACTCATAACTTCGATGAAGGTCTCAAGGAGATCTACAGAAAGCTCAGACCGGGCGAGCCTGCCACGTTCGACAGCGCCTACGACCTGATCGAAGCCCTGTTCTTCGACGCGAAGAGATACGATCTGGCCAAGGTCGGACGTTATAAATACAACAAGAAGCTGGGTCTGCGCAACCGTATCGCAAACTGCGTGCTCGCGGAAGACGTCGTCAACCCCATGACGGGCGAGATCGTCTTCGAAAAGGGCAAGAGACTGTCCAGAGCCGAAGCGAAGATCGTACAGAACGCAGGTCCGGAATTCGTGTGGGTGGAAAGCAAGGTCGAAGAAGGCAAGGCCGTCAAGGTCATCGGCAACAACTTCGTCGAGCTGTCCGGCTACGTGGATTTCGACCCGGCCGAATATAAGCTGCCCAAGAGAGTGTTCTATCCGGCGCTGCTGGCCTGCCTCGAGGACTACGAGGAGAACCACAAGCCCGCCGGCAAGCTGAAGAAGGCCGAAGCCGCCAAGGCCATGGCCGACTATCTGTACAGCCGCAGAAACGAACTTTCTCCGAAGCACATCATCCTCGACGACATCATCGCGTCCGTCTCCTACCTGCTCGGACTGCCCGACGGCATCGGCACGACCGACGACATCGACCACCTGGGCAACAGAAGACTGCGCACCGTCGGCGAACTGCTGCAGAACCAGTTCCGCATCGGCCTCGCCAGAATGGAGAGAGTCGTCAAGGAAAGAATGACCATCCAGGACATCGAAGCGACGACGCCCCAGGCTCTGATGAACATCCGTCCCGTGACGGCTGCCATCAAGGAGTTCTTCGGTTCTTCCCAGCTGTCTCAGTTCATGGACCAGACGAATCCGCTGGCCGAGCTGACCCACAAGAGAAGACTGTCCGCCCTGGGCCCCGGCGGTCTGTCCAGAGACAGAGCCGGATTCGAAGTCCGCGACGTTCACCACTCCCACTACGGCCGTATGTGCCCCATCGAGACGCCTGAAGGTCCGAACATCGGTCTGATCGGCTCCCTCACCACCTACGGGGTCATCAACGAATACGGCTTTATCGAGACGCCGTACCGCTGGGTCGACAAGAAGAACGGCATCGTCACTTCCAAGATCCAGTATCTGGCCGCTGACGAAGAAGAACCCCTGATCATCGCGCAGGCCAACGAGCCGCTGGATGAGAACGGCCGCTTCGTCAACCAGAAGGTCCTCGCCAGAGGCGATCTGGGCGAGATCGACCTGTACGACAGAGAAGTCGTCGACTGCATGGACGTTTCGCCGCGCCAGGTGGTATCCATCGCGACCGCGATGATCCCGTTCCTGGAGAACGACGACGCGAACCGCGCGCTGATGGGCTCCAACATGCAGCGCCAGGCTGTTCCCCTCCTCGTCGCAGACGCTCCCGTCGTCGCGACCGGCGTGGAATACAGAGCGGCCTGTGACTCCGGCGTCGTGGTGCTGGCCAAGAATTCCGGCACCGTCGATTTCGTGGACGCCACCCGCATCGTCATCGAAAGAGACGACGGCTTAGGCAAGGATACCTACAAGCTGCTGAAGTACAAGAGATCCAACCAGGGCACCTGCATCAACCAGAAGCCCATCGTCGACCACGGCGAGCACATCGAGGCAGGCGAAGTCATCGCGGACGGTCCCTCTACCGACCAGGGCGAGATCGCTCTCGGCAGAAACCTCCTCATCGGCTTCATGACCTGGGAAGGCTATAACTACGAGGACGCAGTCATCCTCAACGAAAGACTGCTCATGGACGACGTTCTCACGTCCATCCACATCGAGGAATACGAGTCCGAAGCCAGAGATACGAAGCTCGGACCCGAAGAGATCACGAGAGACATCCCCAACGTGGGCGAAGACGCTCTGAAGGATCTGGACGAAGAAGGCATCGTGCGCATCGGCGCCGAAGTCGACTCCTCCGACATCCTGGTGGGCAAGGTCACCCCGAAGGGCGAGACGGAACTCACCGCAGAAGAGAGACTGCTGCGCGCCATCTTCGGCGAAAAGGCCAGAGAAGTCCGCGACACCTCCCTGCGCGTGCCTCACGGAGAGACCGGTATCGTCGTAGACGTCAAGGTCTTCTCCAGAGAGAACGGCGACGACCTGTCCCCGGGCGTCAACAAGCTGGTCCGCTGCTACATCGCCACCAAGAGAAAGATCCAGGTCGGCGACAAGATGGCAGGCCGCCACGGCAACAAGGGCGTTATCTCCAGGGTCCTGCCCATGGAAGACATGCCCTTCACCGAAGACGGCACGCCGCTGCAGGTCATGCTCAACCCCCTGGGCGTCCCGTCCCGTATGAACATCGGCCAGGTCCTGGAGGTCCACCTCGGACTGGCAGCCATGAAGAAGGGCTGGTACATCTCCACCCCGGTCTTCGACGGCGCGAGAGAATCCGACGTCATCGGCCTGCTGAAGGAGTGCGGATACCCCGAGACCGGCAGACTGATGCTCAGAGACGGCCGCACCGGCGAATACTTCGACCACCCGGTCACCGTGGGCTACATGTACATGCTCAAGCTGCACCATCTGGTCGACGATAAGATCCACGCCAGAAGCACCGGCCCGTACTCCCTCGTCACGCAGCAGCCGCTGGGCGGCAAAGCCCAGTTCGGCGGACAGCGTTTCGGCGAAATGGAAGTCTGGGCGCTGGAAGCTTACGGCGCCGCTTACACCCTGCAGGAGATCCTGACCGTCAAGTCCGACGATATCGTGGGCCGCGTCAAGACCTACGAAGCCATCGTCAAGGACGAGAACATCCCCGAACCGGGCATTCCCGAGTCCTTCAAGGTGCTCATCAAGGAAATGCAGTCCCTCGCTCTGGACGTCAAGGTCCTGGACGAGAACGGCGAAGAGATGGAGATCCGGGACGCCGGCGAACTGGAAGCGAACACGAACTTCGGCGCGGTGGAATTCGACCACGTCCGCAGAGACGACGAGTTCTTCACCGGCGACTTCGGATTCACCCAGACCGACGAAAACGGCGAAGCCATGGAAGACGTCAGTGTCTACGAGCAGGAGCCCGACTCCTACGTCGACGACTATACCGGCGAAGCAGAAGAATAATCCCGTTCCTTATATCCCCGGTGTTGAAAGGAAGCAAAGACTTTGGAATTAAGTAATTTTGAATCTTTACAGATAAGCCTTGCCTCTACGGACAAGATCAGAAGCTGGTCCCACGGTGAAGTCACAAAGCCCGAAACCATCAACTACAGAACGCTGAAGCCCGAGCGCGACGGCCTGTTCTGCGAACGGATATTCGGACCGACGAAGGACTGGGAATGCCACTGCGGAAAGTACAAGCGCATCCGCTACAAGGGCATCGTCTGCGACCGCTGCGGCGTAGAAGTCACAAAGGCAAAAGTCAGAAGAGAACGGATGGGCCACATCGAACTGGCCACGCCGGTCTCCCATATCTGGTACTTCAAGGGCATCCCCAGCCGCATCGGCCTGGTTCTGGACATGTCCCCGAGAAGTCTGGAAAAGATCCTGTATTTCGCATCCTACGTGGTCACCGATCCCGGCGACACGGACATGGCCTACATGGACATCCTGACGGAGCAGGAATACAGAGAGAAGAGAGAAGAGTTCGGTGACCGCTTCAAGGCGGGCATGGGCGCGGAATCCGTGCGCCAGCTGCTGGAAGCCATCGACCTGGACGAACTGGCGGCGGACCTCCGCGAAAAGCTGAAGGACGCACAGAGCCAGAAGAGAGTCCGCATCGTCAGAAGACTGGAAGTCATCGAGGCGCTCAGAGCCTCCGGCAACCGCCCCGAGTGGATGATCCTGGAAGTCGTTCCCGTCATCCCGCCCGACATCCGTCCGATGGTGCAGCTGGACGGCGGCAGATTCGCCACCTCCGACTTAAACGACCTGTACAGAAGGGTCATCAACAGAAACAACCGTCTGAAGAGACTGCTCGAGCTCGGCGCGCCCGACATCATCGTGCGCAACGAGAAGAGAATGCTCCAGGAAGCGGTGGACGCCCTGATCGACAACGGCAGACGCGGCCGTCCCGTCACGGGACCCGGCAGCAGACCGCTGAAGTCCCTGTCCGACATGCTGAAGGGCAAGCAGGGCAGATTCCGTCAGAACCTGCTGGGCAAGCGCGTCGACTACTCCGGACGTTCCGTTATCGTCGTAGGCCCCGACCTGAAGTTCTATCAGTGCGGTCTTCCCAAGAAGATGGCGCTGGAACTGTTCAAGCCCTTCATCATGAAGGAGCTCGTGCTCAGAGGCCTGGCGCATAACATCAAGAGCGCCAAGAGAATGGTCGAAAAGGTCCGCCCGGAAGTCTGGGACGTTCTGGACGACGTCATTCAGGATCACCCCGTGCTCCTGAACCGCGCCCCGACGCTGCACAGACTGGGCATCCAGGCCTTCGAACCCGTGCTGGTCGAAGGCAAGGCCATCCGCCTGCACCCGCTGGTGTGCACCGCTTACAACGCGGACTTCGACGGCGACCAGATGGCTGTCCACGTACCTCTGTCCGTAGAGGCGCAGGCGGAAGCCCGGTTCCTGATGATGTCCGTCAACAATATCCTGGCGCCGAAGGACGGTTCCCCGATCACGACGCCGACCCAGGACATGATCCTCGGTTCCTACTACCTGACTCACCCCGGCGTCTGCGCCAAGAAGGATGAGAACGGCAAGCTGGTCGAGCGCATCGACGAGTTCAAGGACGAAGAGAAGAACCGCGCGGACGGCTTCGAGCGCATCGCCGAAAAGGGCGACGGCAAGGTCTTCACCGACTACGCCGAAATGCTCATGGCCTACCAGACCGGCGCCGTGGCGATCCACGCGAAGGTCAAGGTCCGCATGTATCTGGGACCCGAAGACAAAGAAGGCCGCCTGGTGGAATCCACCGTCGGACGCTTTATCTTCAACGAGCAGATCCCGCAGGATCTGGGCTTTGTCGACAGAGACGAAGATCCCTACTCCCTGGAGATCGGCTTCCTGTGCCGCAAGAAGGACCTCACCCGCATCATCGACAAGTGCTTCCGTGCCCACGGCAATACGGAGACCGCGAAGATGCTGGACCACATCAAGAGCACAGGCTTCAAATATTCCACCCGGGCTGCCATCACCATCTCCATCGGAGACATGGTCATGCCCGAGAACAAGCAGGAGATCATCGACGCGGCTCAGGAAAAGGTCGACAAGTACGAAGCGTTCTACAGACGCGGCCTGATGAGCAACAACGAGCGTTACGAGAACGTCATCCAGATCTGGCACAAGGCCACGGACGACGTCGCCGACGCTCTGATGGACTCCCTGCAGGCAGAAAACAACCTGTTCATCATGGCAGACTCCGGCGCGAGAGGTTCCAAGAACCAGATCCGTCAGATCGGCGGCATGCGCGGTCTGATGGGCAACGCAGCCGGTAAGACGATCGAAATTCCTATCACCGCCAACTTCCGCGAAGGTCTGACGGTCATGGAATACTTCATCTCCGCCAACGGCGCCAGAAAGGGTCTGGCAGACACCGCTCTGCGTACCGCGGACTCCGGTTACCTGACCCGCCGTCTCGTCGACGTATCCCACAACGTGATCGTCCGCGAGAACGACTGCGGCACCGACGAAGGCATCGAAGTCAGAGCCTTCACGGACGGCAAGGAAGTCATCGAGGCGCTCCGCCTGCGTATCGTGGGCAGAACGGCGCTCGAGGACATCGTTGACCCGGCCACCGGCGAAGTCATCGTCGAAGGCGGCGAGGAGATCAACGAAAAGCAGGCCCAGGCCATCGAGGATGCCGGCATCGAAGCCGTCAAGATCCGTTCGGTCATGACCTGCAAGAGCAAGACCGGCATCTGCGCCGCCTGCTACGGCCGCAACCTGGCCACCGGTTCCCACGTGAACATCGGCGAAGCCGTCGGCATCATCGCCGCGCAGTCCATCGGCGAACCCGGTACGCAGCTGACCATGAGAACGTTCCATACCGGCGGCGTTTCCGTCGCGGGCAACGACATCACCCAGGGTCTTCCGAGAGTCGAAGAACTTTTCGAAGCCCGTAAGCCGAAGGGTATCGCGGAGATCTGCGAGGCGGACGGCACCGTCGTCTCCATCGAACCGCGTCCCGACAACAAGACCGAAGTGCGCATCCGCGGCGAAGAGGAAAGAGTCTATATCATTCCTTACGGCGCGAGACTCAAGGTGACCGAAGGCAGCGTGGTCCACGCAGGCGAAGGCATCACCCAGGGCCCGCTCAACCCGCACGATATCATGCGCCTGAACGGCGTGGAAGGCGTATATCAGTATCTGCTCAAGGAAGTGCAGAGAGTATACAAGCAGCAAGGTGTAGATATCAACGATAAGCACATCGAAGTCATCGTGTCCCAGATGCTGTCCAAGTACCGCATCGACGACGCGGGCGACACCCACCTGCTGCCCGGCGCCCTCTACAACCTCTTCGAGATCGAAGACGAGAACAACGCGCTGGAAGAAGGCAAAGAACCTGCCCAGTACAAGAGAGAGCTCCTCGGTATCACGAAGGCCTCCCTTGCTACGAATTCCTTCCTGTCTGCGGCTTCCTTCCAGGAGACAACCAGAGTCCTGACCGACGCTGCCATCAAGGGCAAGCGCGACAGACTGCTCGGCCTGAAGGAGAACGTCATCATCGGTAAGCTCATCCCGGCCGGTACCGGCATGAAGCCTTACAAGAATATCGACATCGATTACGGTGTAAACACGGAATACATGGAATCCTTCAATACGAAGGAGATCCGCAGCGAGTATACCGAGGACGAAACGCCCGACGAACTCTACGCGGACGACCCGGCGGACGAGACCGATCTCCCGGCGGAAGAAGCCATGGCGGAAGAGGAAACTTTCGAGGAAGAAATTCCTGAGGAAGAAGCCTAGAAAGCCTTTGACATCAAGGGATGCACTGTGTTACACTAATCCTGTTGTGCTGTTGATTTCTGCCCGCACGCGCAGCGTGCGGGCGGGTCAATATAAAAAATCTTGAAGAAAGGAGAAATTGAATGCCTACCATTAACCAACTGGTAAGACAGGGACGAGTAATGTCCGAAAAGAAGTCCAACTCTCCGGCTCTGCTGAAAAGCATGAACAGCATCAAGAGAGTGCCGACCGATACGAAGGCACCTCAGAAGAGAGGCGTTTGCACTTCCGTTAAGACAGTAACTCCGAAGAAGCCGAACTCTGCGCTGAGAAAGGTCGCCCGTGTACGCCTCACCAACGGTCTGGAAGTTACCGCTTACATTCCCGGTGAAGGTCACAATCTGCAGGAACACAGCGTTGTTCTGATCAGAGGCGGCAGAGTCAAGGACCTCCCCGGTGTGCGTTATCACATCGTAAGAGGTACGCTGGATACCGCCGGCGTTGCCAACAGAGGCCAGGCCCGTTCCAAGTACGGTGCGAAGAGACCCAAGCAGAAGAAGTAATTCTTACCGAAACCATTCAGAAGTTATTGTTCATATCGGGTAAACTAGAGTGCCCTTATCATATAGATAATGGCACCGCGCGGCGGGTCACCCGCTGCGAGTACCGATGATTTGCGCAACATACGCAAGGAGGAAAGTGAAGTGCCAAGACGTGGAAACGTCCCCAAGAGGGAAGTGCTCCCCGATCCTGTATATGGCAGTGTTGTTGTGGCTAAGCTCATCAACAGCATTATGCTCGACGGCAAGAAGGGTGTAGCACAGAAGATCGTCTACGATGCTTTTGAGACCATCAAGGCAAAGACAGGCGAGGAACCCATGGAAGTCTTCAACAAGGCGATGAACAACATCATGCCCCAGGTTGAAGTCAAGGCCAGAAGAATCGGTGGTGCGAACTACCAGGTTCCTATCGAAGTCAGACCGGAGAGACGCCAGACCCTGGGTCTCAGATGGCTCACCAAGTATACCAGAGCCAGAGGCGAACGGACCATGTCCGACAGACTCGCCAATGAGCTGATGGATGCCGCCAACGGACTCGGCGGTTCCGTCAAGAAGAAGGACGACACACACAAGATGGCCGAAGCCAACAGAGCGTTCGCACACTACAGATTCTAGTGCGGAGCAGGGCTTTGGAACATTCGGGAACGAGCAGGAAAGGAGGAAGAAATGCCTAGACAATTTTCGCTGGAACGTACGCGGAATATCGGGATCATGGCTCACATCGATGCCGGTAAGACGACGACCACCGAGCGCATTCTGTTCTATACCGGAAAAACGCATAAGATGGGTGAGACCCATGAAGGCGCCGCGGTCATGGACTACATGGTCCAGGAGCAGGAAAGAGGCATCACCATCACTTCTGCTGCTACGACCGCTCAGTGGAAAAATACAAGAATCAATATCATCGACACACCGGGCCACGTAGACTTTACCGTCGAAGTGGAAAGATCCCTGCGCGTGCTGGACGGTGCGGTCACCGTTCTGTGCGCCAAGGGCGGCGTGGAGCCCCAGTCCGAGACCGTCTGGAGACAGGCGGAGAAGTACGGCGTACCCAGAATGATCTTCGTCAATAAGATGGATATCATGGGCGCGGACTTCTACCACGTTCTGGACATGGTCAAGAACAGACTGAAGGCCAACGCCGTGGCAGTGCAGCTGCCCATCGGTGTGGAGAGCACGTTCCGGGGCATCATCGACCTGATCAAGATGAAGGCGGAGATCTACGAAGACGATCTCGGCACCCACATCGAAGAGCAGGACATCCCCGCGGACATGATGGACCTCGCAGAGGAATACCGGCAGAAGATGCTGGAATCCGTTGCGGAGTGCGACGAAGAACTCATGATGAAGTACCTGGAAGGCGAAGAGCTGACCACGGAAGAGATCAAGTCGACCATCCGCAAGATGACCATCGCGAACAAGATGGTTCCCGTACTCTGCGGTTCCGCTTATAAAAACAAGGGTGTTCAGCTGATGCTGGACGCCGTCGTGGACTACATGCCTTCTCCGCTGGACATCCCGCCCATCAAGGGCGTCATTCCCAGACTGGAGAAAGAGGCGGAACGCGCCGCCGACGACAAGGGTCCGTTCTCCGCGCTCGCATTCAAGATCGTGGCAGACCCCTACGTCGGAAAACTCGCGTTCTTCCGCGTGTATTCCGGCACGCTGGAAAGCGGTTCCTACGTTTACAACTCCACCAAGGGGAAGAAGGAACGTATCGGCCGCATCCTGCAGATGCACGCCAACCACAGAGAAGATATCGAAACGGTCTACTCCGGCGATATCGCTGCCGCAGTCGGTCTGAAGGACACGACCACCGGCGACACCCTGTGCGACGAAAAGCATCCCATCATTCTGGAATCCATGGAATTCCCCGATCCCGTGATCCAGATCGCCATCGAACCCAAGACGAAGGCCGGTCAGGAAAAGATGGGCATCGCCCTGGCAAAGCTTGCCGAGGAAGACCCCACCTTCAAGACCTACACCGACCCCGACACGGGTCAGACGATCATCGCAGGCATGGGCGAGCTCCATCTGGAGATCATCGTCGACAGACTGCTCCGTGAATTCAAGGTCGAGGCAAACGTGGGCAAGCCCCAGGTTTCCTACAAAGAGACCATCACCAAGGAAGCGATCGTCGACAACAAGTACGCCAAGCAGTCCGGCGGACACGGCCAGTACGGCCACGTCAAGATCCGTCTCTATCCGAGACAGCCGGGCGAAGGCTACGAATTCGTCAACAAGATCGTGGGCGGCGCGATCCCCAAGGAATTTATCCCGAAGATCGACGAAGGCATCCGCGAAGCCATGGAGACCGGTCCGTTGGCCGGCTACCAGGTCGTGGACGTCGGCTGCGAACTGTTCGACGGTTCTTACCACGAAGTGGACTCCTCGGAAATGGCGTTCAAGATCGCCGCTTCCATGGCGTTTAGGGAAGCTGCCGCAAAGGCTGCCCCGATCCTGCTGGAGCCTATCTTCAAGGTAGAAGTTACGGCGCCCGAGGAATACATGGGCGACGTGATCGGAGACATCTCTTCCCGCAGAGGAAGGATCGAAGGAACCGACATCAGAAACGGTGCTGCTACCGTGGACGGCATGGTTCCCCTCTCCGAAATGTTCGGCTATGCCACGGACCTGCGGTCCAAGACCCAGGGCAGAGGCACGTACGTCATGCAGATGGACCACTTCGAGAAGCTGCCTGACAACCTGCTGGACAAGATCAACAAATAGACCAAAATTGCAATTTTATAAACCAAATCACGTGAAAAGGAGAAAGTAAAATGGCAAAAGAGAAATTCGTAAGAAACAAACCGCATGTTAACATCGGTACCATCGGCCACGTCGACCACGGCAAGACCACTCTGACCGCCGCCATCACCAAGGTTCTGGCGAAGAGACTGCCCTCCGCGACCAACCAGATCGTTGACTTCGACAACATCGACAAGGCTCCGGAAGAAAGAGAAAGAGGTATTACGATCAATACCGCTCACGTCGAATACGAGACCGAGAAGAGACACTATGCTCACGTTGACTGCCCGGGTCACGCTGACTATGTTAAGAACATGATCACCGGCGCTGCTCAGATGGACGGCGCTATCCTGGTAGTTGCAGCGACCGACGGTCCGATGCCCCAGACCAGAGAGCACATCCTGCTGTCCCGTCAGGTAGGCGTTCCTTACATCGTCGTATTCCTGAACAAGTGCGACATGGTCGACGACGAAGAACTGCTCGACCTCGTCGAAATGGAAGTTCGCGAACTGCTCGACCAGTATGAGTTCCCCGGCGACGACACCCCGATCATCAGAGGTTCCGCGCTGATGGCTCTGCAGGATCCGGATTGCGCTTGGGCTGACAAGGTTATGGAACTGCTCGACGCTGTCGACGAATACATTCCGCAGCCTGAGAGACCCAATGACAAGCCGTTCCTGATGCCTGTCGAAGACGTATTCTCCATCACCGGCCGCGGCACCGTTGCTACCGGTCGTGTTGAAAGAGGCGTCATCAAGGTTTCCGACGAAGTCGAAATCGTTGGTCTGAAGGACGAAAAGAGAAAGGTCGTTGTTACGGGCGTTGAAATGTTCCGTAAGCTGCTCGACCAGGCCGAAGCTGGCGACAACATCGGCTGCCTGCTGCGTGGCGTTCAGAGAAACGAGATCGAAAGAGGCCAGGTTCTGGCTGCTCCCGGCTCCGTTCATCCCCACACCAAGTTCAAGGGCCAGGTCTACGTTCTGAAGAAGGAAGAAGGCGGCCGCCACACTCCGTTCTTCAACGGTTACAGACCCCAGTTCTATTTCAGAACAACTGACGTTACCGGCGCGCTGTCCCTGCCCGAAGGCACTGAAATGTGCATGCCTGGCGACAACGTTGTCATGAGCGTCGAACTGATCACTCCGATCGCTATGGAAGAAGGTCTGCGTTTCGCTATCCGCGAAGGCGGCAGAACGGTTGCTTCCGGCGTTGTTACCGAGATCATCGAGTAATACGAATCAAGCCACTTAAAGAGAGCGCTCCGGCGCTCTCTTTTTTCGTGTCGCTGGGGACGGTTCTCAGCGACAACTTTCCCCGCCCCGCGGGCAGAGGCTTGCGCGAGCGTCGGGGATCTGGTGTTTCATCGGTTTCTTTCGCGTGCAGTTTCGGCGCAGCTCCGCGGACTCGGCCGGTTCCGTCTTTGCGGAACGCGGCCTCGGGCATCGCTCCGCCGCAGCGCCCTCAGGCGCGCGTCCGAAACTGATTACGCTCAGAAACCGGAAACACAGACGATTCCCGCCGATGCGCTTCGCCTCTGCCCGCGGGGCGGGATTTGCCTGTCTTGCGTTTTGGAACATATAAAAAAGCAGTGTTAAGGCTAAAAGAATGACTGCCTGAATCTTTTGTGGAAAAACGGATTTGAAAAACTAGCGATGAATAATCAAGAATAGGGCTATTTACTAAAATGAAAAGCGTAAAATTCAGCAAAACTACTAAATGTATTCAGACATAACAAATAGTAATGAGAAGGGCGATTCACATCGCCCTTTTTTATTGCCCTAAAAGTGGCGCCTCAGCCCGAAGACCCTCTTTTGGGACTCTTCTGAGGTTATACTGTAGATAGCAGCAGAAGAATCGGGTAAAATGATTAGAGACGATGCAATTACATTGAGAGGTCACCATGAAACTGATCCATCTATCGGATCTTCATCTGGGGAAACGGGTCAACGAGTTTTCCATGATCGAAGATCAGGAGTATATCCTCAAGAAGATCATCCAAATCATCGACGACGAGTCGCCGGACGCGGTCATCCTCGCGGGGGATATCTACGACAAATCCATCCCCTCCGCGGAGGCGGTGCAGCTGTTCGACGAGTTTCTCGTGCAGCTCGCGAAGCGGAAACTGGAAGTGTTCGTCATCAGCGGCAACCACGATTCGCCGGAGCGGATCGCCTTCGGATCGCGGCTGATGGACGCGAGCGGCATCCATCTGTCGCCCGTATATAACGGCGAAGTAAAGCCCTTCCTGCTGAAAGACAAGAACGGCGAGGTCGCTGTTTATATGCTTCCCTTCCTCAAGCCTGTGACGGTCCGCCGTTTCTTCGATGAGGAGATTCCGACCTATACGGATGCGCTGAAATGTGCCATCGATCACATGGAGATCGACCCAGCCCGCCGCAACGTCTTGGTGACCCATCAGTTCGTCACAGGCGCGATGCGTTCTGAATCTGAGGAAAAGCCGATCGGCGGCCTGGACAACGTGGATTCTTACGTGTTCGAACCGTTTGATTATGTGGCGCTCGGGCACATCCACTCGCCGCAGCAATGCGGTTCGGAGAAGATCCGCTACTGCGGAACGCCTTTGAAGTATTCGTTTTCGGAGGCCAGGGATAAGAAGTCGGTCACGGTCGTCGAACTGAACGGGAAGGGTAGTCTTGCCATCAGAACGGTTCCTCTCGAGCCGAAGCGCGACATGGTGGAACTGAAGGGAAAGTACGACGAGCTGATGGCCCGGTCTTACTATGAGCATACGACGTGGCAGGAAGACTATACGCACATCACGTTGACAGATGAGGAGGACGTCCCGGAAGCGATCGGCAGACTCCGCACGGTCTATCATGGCCTGATGAAGCTCGACTACGACAACAGGCGCACCCAGTCGAATCAGGAGGTCCAGGGCGTTGCCGACGTGGAGACGAAGACGCCGTACGAACTGTTCTCGGATTTCTACGAGCTGATGAACAACCAGCCGATGACGGAAGACCAGTCTGCGTTCATGGACAGCCTGATCGGAAAAGTGTGGGAGGAGAAGAGATGAGGCCGCTGAAATTGACGATGTCCGCGTTTGGACCGTACGCGGAAAAGACGGTATTGAACATCAGCGATCTCGGCGACCGCGGCTTGTATCTCATCACCGGCGATACCGGCGCGGGCAAGACGACGATCTTCGACGCGATCACGTTTGCGCTG